>FWPV01001000.1_pt1 | contig 82489 bp, 70 predicted proteins | sample 2228371 | NCBI WGS metagenome assembly FWPV01 (sample SAMEA103939776, study PRJEB20133) | metagenome
ATGAAGAAAGCGAGCAGACTGAAGACGGTGGAATCCAGTGGTACCTGTACCCAGGTGAAGAGCCAGTTAAAGGGCGTCCCCCGCCCCGCCCCCCAGAACAGCCCCACCCCCAGCATGAGCAAGAAGGCGGCCAGGGTGATGAAGGAATAGCCATATCCCTGGCGACGCTGGCGGATCTTGTCTACGTGCGTGCGCAGGAGGCTGGCCAGACCCAGCACCAGTGCGAAGGTGCCGATGGTCATCCCCCAGTTGGTCAGCATCTCCAGGGCCTCCGCCAGTCGCTGGTGGGGGATGAAGAATTGCACCAACACAAACATCCCGGTCAAGAAGCCCAGGACCAGGGGAACGCGCATGCGCACGGTTGGGTTTCGCCTCCTTTCTCTTTGCGTGGGGCGGGCTTTCTAGCCCGCCCCTCCGATGAACATGCGGTCTCACACGCGGTCTGGAAAGCCCGCGCCACGCGGAAGGGGCCTTTCCAGGACAACCACAAGCCAGCGCCCTACAGCCCGCCCCGGCCGGACTAGACGTTCAGTAACTCAATCAGCTTCTCCGCCACTCCCCGCAGGCCAGGGGCCAGGTACCAGGCAGTGGCGGCCAACAGCACGCCGCCGATGATGACCGCTGCCAGCAACGCCTTGCCGGCATCCTGCGCCTTGAGCTGAGCGAGCAAGACCGGGTCCCGGGACAGGTAGGCACCCGCCGCGTAAAGCTCCTCGCCCATCAGCGTGTAGTCGCAGGCGGCTACGAAGAAGGGGAGCTGGTTGTCGGCGTCGGTGCCGGCAATCTGCAGGGTGTCGGTGATGTTGCCGGTCTCGGCCAGGACCAGGGACTCGGCGGCGAAGTAACCCATGAAGAAGTTGACCGCGGGGCGCTCCCGCAGCATCATCCCCGCCACGGCCGTGACGTAACCGAACTGGCTGTCGGTGACGAAAAAGATGTTGTCTGGGTTGTACTCCTCCGGATGCCCTGCATGCAGGTAGGCCTGAGAGACGATCTCCCGCTCGGTAGTCATCACCATGGGGTCGCTTACGGGAACGATGATGCGGGTACCGTACGGTGCTGTCTTGTTGGCCAGGTGTCCAAGGATCAGCATGGCGGCGATAGTAGCGATGTCACCGGCTCCGCCCAGCCCGGAGACATACAGGATGGGGCGGCCCATCTCGGTGGCGCGTCCGATGGCGTCCTCCACGGCCTGCAAGCCGGCAATCGGGCGTACATACATGTCTCGGCGCCGGGCCACGCGCAAAATCACTAGGGTAATCACACTGAGCAGCAGGGAGACCACCAGTACGTTGGTCAATTCCGGTTTGTACCAGCGGCCTACGGTCCGCGCTGGCCCCACCGGCGGGGAGACCGCCTCCCGCAGGCCCGGCGTAGTAATCTGGTTCGGGTCCGCCGGGTCATACTGCAGCGCCGCGCCGGCAGGGATGAACACGGCTCCTACCTGGACGTAGTAGGCGTGACCGACCTTCAGGTCCCCCACCGCCGCCTCACGTTCGTCGCCGCCCTCCACGACCTGGGCGACTGCCATCTCTTGCGGGTCCTCCCCAAGGTAGATGCGGAACGCCACCGGCACCAGCCCGGCGGTGAGCGGCATCCCCCAGGTCACTTTGAGGCCGCTGCCGGACAGCTCCTTCGCGTCGTTCTCGACCCTCACGTTGGTCGGTGTAGGGAGGATGCTACCGAAGGCCGGCAGCGCAGCAAACAGAGCGAGCGCCAGCACGAGGAGGCCGGCCGAGAGGATGGGCAACTCGGAGGGAATGAGCAAGAACACAGTCAACGTCGAGGAATCGGACAGGCGGCCACGCGTAGCGCGGACGGCGCCTATCGGGCTCGCCCCACCACTGTCCGACGGCCGAGCTATCTCGCTCGTGGCGCTCATCTTTCGATAAGTTCTACGTTGGCCCGTGGCACAGTCACCTCCTCCCCGCTATCCAGATGGGCTCGCAGAACTCGCACCGTCGCCTCGGTGACGATCGTCGTTGGCTCCGGCGGCAGGGCGCTCACCGTGCCCAGGCGCCCGAAGTACGGCTCGCGCACCAGGCGCACCCGGCTGCCCACCTGCAGCCGCCCGGAGGCGGCGGGCGCCTCGCGACCGCTCTTCTCCCGCCGCGGGATGATTACCTCCGGGCGCAGCACCCCGGCGCGGATCTGGGTAGCGCCGTTGAGCGAGGCCTGCTCGCCGGCGTGCGAGCGAAGCAGGTCGTAGGTCTCCTCGGCCATGGGCATAGAGCCAAACCCCTCGGTGAGCACCACGGTAATCCCCAGGTTCTCGTGCCCGGTGATGGCCACGCCCAGCGGCGCTCCTAGCAGACGGTCGAGATCGGCGGCGTTCATAGCACCCACCACGATCGCCGACACGCCCACCTCGCGCGCCCGCTCGAGCGCCGGCCAGTCTGCGCTGGCCCCGCCGACGACAATCTTGCCCGCGTGCTCCGAGGTCAGCGCAATCGGTGACAGGGTATCGTCAGGAGCGCGGGCGATCATGACCAGCTCGCCGTACGCCTCCCCGCCCACGCCGAGGATGCCCTGCACCAGCGCGCAGGTACACTCGACGGTCACTGCCTCCTGCTCCTGCACCTCCACCACCGTGCCACTCACATAGGCTTTCAGTTCCACAGGTATGGAGGGTCCCCGAATCAGGGCCTGACCGGTAACGGTGCTCACCGCCTCCAGCGTCCCCGTCGTCGGGCACAGCGCGCGGGAGCAGAAGAAGCCGAAGAAGGATTTGTACTCGGCCAACGGGTCGTTGTACTGCACCGAATCGCCCGGGCGCTTGAGCATCCAGCGCTCAATCTCGGCAGGAGGCAGGTTTAGCTCGCGGGCAATGTTGAGCGCCAGGACCCGCCCGGGCAGCGCCGTGGAAGCCACCACCTGCTCGGCGGTCACCTGGTCGCCGACCTTGACATGCACCTCCCCCGGCAGCGGCAAGCGCCGCTCCCGACGGATGGTCGTCTCCGCCGCGACGGTGAGAGTCGGGGTATAGGCAGTGCTGGTGCTATGGGAATCAGCCATGCCCGTTCGCTTCCTCGTTCGGGTACATCCCCATCTCCCGAAACCATCCCGTCAGCGTCGCCGCCCTCTCCGTCGGGCTTGGATGCGTCAGCGGCCTCCCTCTCCCGTCGAGCACCAGCCCGGTCACGCCGCCTTGTACCTCCGCCGTCCGCGACTTGCCCGGGCCCTCGCCGACGTCGAGGCCTCGCCCTGGGTGCAGCGTCACCTGGCGCTTCTCGCCCTCTACCAAGGGAACCAGCTTGATCTCGCCTGCCCCGATTTCCAGCCGCTGCCCGTCCATCTCTACGGTGAGGGCGGGCTTGCCCGCTCGGGGCGTCCCTGCAGGGGCGATACAGGTCCCCAGCGGAATCAGGCAGTCACGCCAGAAGACCTGCTCGGCCGCCTCGGGATGAACCTGGCTGAGCACGCCCAACTGCGGCATCATAAAGACAGAGTCCACCGCTAGCCGCGTCACCCCGCGCGGTTCGAAGGCGTCAATCATCATCAGCGCGGCCTGATTGCGGCGAGGCGCGTGCGAGAGCACGCCGCCGCTGCCGATGAGCAGGTCCAGCCGCATCATGTCTATCAGGCTGGCCTCGCCCAGGTGCTCCTGGTCGAAGGTGACCACCCGCTCCCGGCGCACGCCCTTCAGCCCCGTCGCCAGCGACTTGTGCTGCTCCAGAGCCAGCCGCAGCGCCTCTCGGGCCACCGCCTGTTCCACGCGCAGACCGTAGAGCGACTGTGGGATGGTCGTGGGCCGCAGCATCTTGTTGCGGATCTGGTCGGAGAGGCGAGCCGGGTCCACCTCCTCCGGCAGCCAGCGCACGATGCTCTCCAGGCCCGCCTCGGCCAGGACGTTAGAGATGGAGTAACTCATCCCCAGGTTGGCACTGACCGTGCGGGTGAACTGGCGGTCGAAGACGGAGAAGACATCGGTAGTGGCCCCGCCGATGTCCACGCCTAGGACGTTGATCCCCTCCGCCTCCGCGACTTGTTGCACCAGCCTGCCCACCGCCGCGGGCGTGGGCATGACCTCAGCATCCACCCACTGCAGCAGCTGATCATAGCCGGGGGCGTGGGACATGACGTGGCGCAGGAACTCCTCCTGGATGGCGTTGCGCGAGGGCCCCAGGTTCTCTCGGTCCATCGTGGGGCGCAGGTTGTCCACCACGCGCAGGGCGGCGACGTCCTTGAGGACCTCCTCTACGAGGGGCCGGGCCTGGATGTTGCCGGCGAAGATGCAGGGGAGCTGGAACTGGCGACCCAGGCGGGCCTGAGGCTTGGCGGCGGCCACGAGCTCCACCATTTCCACCACCCGGCCCACCTCGCCACCGTCTACTCCGCCGGAGATGAGCAGCATGTCCGGGCGCAGTTGCCGCATGCGCTGGATACGCTCGTAGGTCTCTCGGCCGTCGTCGAGAGCGAGCACGTCCATGACGATGGCCCCCGCCCCCAGGGCGGCGCGCTGAGCGCTCTCCGCAGTCATGCGCCGCACCAGGCCCATGACCATGACCTGCAGGCCCCCGCCGGCGGAACTGGTGGACAGGTACAGGTCTACGCCTTCCCCGTCGCGGGCGGGCCGAATGAGGTTGCCCTGGTCGTCTAGCAGCCGCCGTCCGGAAAGTTCCTCCACCTCGGTGATGGCGTTGCGCACCCCGACGATGACGTCCTCGTACGGTGCCTCCACTGTGGTCGGCGCTTCCCCGCGCAGACGCAAGCGGTACTCGCCTTCCACCCGCTCAATCAGGATCGCTTTGGTGGTGGTCGAGCCGCAGTCGGTGGCCAGGATGAAATTGAGGTCGGCGGGATTCATACGAGAAGTCGTGAGACGCGACTGCACGACACAAAGAACATGCCTGTTGCTGCGGCGGAACTGGGAGCCTCTCCTACCGCGCCCTGTCCCTGCCAGGGGCAGGGCAGGGAGCGAGACTCCGCGCGGCTATTCGCGACCCGCGTCCCGCGTCTCGCTACCTCCGCGTCGCTCCGCCCCTTCCTCCAGTCTCCGGATCAGCCACTCTACGTTCTCGCGAGTCTCCAGCGCCTCAGTGAAAGTGTCGTAGTCTCTTACCGACAGCAGCGGCTGCAACAGCGGCCCCAGGAATACCAGCCCCTGGGAGGCGATGAAGCTGAGCGGCTTCACCGACTCCAGCAGCAGGATAGCGGGCGCCTCCAGTCGCCGCCGGATCAGGTGATCGGCGACCTTGCCCAGCACCGCGCGCTGGCGGTCGGCGCGCTCTCGTTCGTCAACAGCCATGGTGCGTCTCCGGCCCCTCCCTCAAGCCTTCCCCGGCTTCAGGTGCTTTTCCACCAGCGCCATGACCTGCTCACGGTTGTCCTGGAAGGGCAGGTAGAAACCCCGGGTGCGCGCCGCTAGCCCAAAGCGCGATACCGGACTTACCAACACCCCCCGCTCGCCGTCCGCGAAGTAGGCTCTCAGCGCCTTCCAGGGCTTGTGGCGCCGGCCTAGGAGGCTGTCCACCTCTAACCCCGTCTCGTCCAGGCGAAAGGAGGAGGGGAGGTAGAAGGGCACGACGGCCACGAGCAACGTGAAGAAGGCCAGCCCGGCATAGACGCGGCTCTCCATGGCGAAGTACACGGCCACAGAGACGATCGCGATGAAGGCGAGCACGGCCAGGCCGCGCAGCAGGTGCTCGCGCGCCGGCCAGACCACCCAGGTCAGTTCCGAGGGGGCCGACCGCTTGCGGCGGCGCCAGCGGGGTCGGGTGGCTGCTGGACTATCGGGGGCATGTAACGCCCGCGGGCTCATGCGGTTCTCCTGTAACCTTTCGCGACAGCGCGCTGGAAGTCCACCTCATTCGAACCGGAGCTTCTCTACGTCGCCGCCGTCAACGTTTCCAGGTCCATCTCCTTGAGTACGGCGATATGCTGATAGGCGGCGTACGCAGCCAGGGTGGCATCCCCCACAGCCGTGGTGATCTGACGCAGTGGCGTATTGCGCACATCGCCGGCGGCGAAGACGCCCGGCCGGCTCGTGCGCATCAGGTGGTCAGTCACGATGAAGCCGTCCTCCAGCTCCAGAACGCCCTCCAACCACCCCGTCTGCGGCGCGTGACCGATGGCGACGAATAGACCGTCTACGTCCAGGTTGCGGGTCTGGTCAGTCCGCACATTACGGACGCGCACCGCCTCCAGTTCGCTGTGCCCGATGACTTCCTCCACCACAGTATCCCAGACTATCTCGAGGTTCGGTCTGGCAAAGGCGCGCTCCTGCAGGTAGGCCTCGGCCCGCAGTTCGTGCCGGCGGTGCACCAGATACACCTTCTCAGCAATGTCTGTTAAGTAGAGAGCCTCGTCCACCGCCGAGTTGCCGCCCCCCACCACAGCTACGCGCTTGCCCCGATAGAAGAAGCCGTCGCAGGTAGCGCAGAAGGAAACTCCTCGCCCCAGCAGGCGGGCCTCACCGGGTACCCCCAGGCGCCGCGGCGCCGCCCCGAGCGCCAGGACCACGGCCAGAGCGCAGTATGCGTCTTGTTTGCCCTGCACCTGCCAGCAGGAACCCAGCGGGACCAGCGCCTCAGCCTGGTCGGTAATGAAGGTGATGCCGGCTTCTTGAGCCTGTTGGTGTACCCGCTGGGCCAGTTCGAAGCCGCTGATGCCGCCAGGGAAACCAGGGTAGTTCTCCACTAGCGAGGCTGTAGCGGTTTGGCCACCGGGACTGGCCTTCTCCAGCAGTACCACGTCTAGGCCATAGCGCTGGCCGTACATGGCGGCGGTACAGCCAGCCACCCCCCCACCGATGACGAGAAGCTGATGGACAGGAGGCCGGGACGGTTGTTCGGTCTGGTGCTCGCTCATCGTACTGTTAGGCCAGCGTCTTACCCGATCCGATACGCCGTCCACGCCTCCGTCTGCAAAACCCCTTCCGGAGTCTCCACCGGCGTCTGCTCCTGTCCCCGGATCTTCACCACCGGCGCCCTCGTCGGTACCGGGTACGCGAAGGGCTTGTATGCAAACAGCGCCTGGGGCCCGGCCTGGGATTCCCAGCGTACTCCCTGGTCGTCCGGCAGCAGGTAGCGCTTGTCCAGGTACGGCCGCAAAGCCTCGTAGGTCAGTTCGTGCTCCGTGCCCTCGACCATAGTCAGTGACCGATTAGCGATGTAGCGGAAGCGCCATTCGTCTAGCGGCACCTCTCCGCGTGCCGGGTTCGGCCGCACCCCTAACAGTTGCGTGTTGTACGCCATGTACTCATGCCCAATCAGTTTCCCGAAGTCGTTCTGCCCCGCCACCCCTTGCATCACATGCCCCTCGTAGTCTTGCAGGGGGTCCGCCAGGCCATATTGGTGTACCCCAAAGGGGCTGGTCCCCTCGAAGCTGAACCACTTATAGCCGATCTCCTGCAACTGATGGAGTACGTCGCCCATCTCCCACTGCATCGGCTCGCAGTCTCCACCGTAATTGTAGGACAAGCAGGCCAGGTTGGGCCAGGAGTCAAAGAAGATCCACTCCAGACCCCCTTCCTCGTGCCAGCGGCGCAGGTCGTCGAGGAACCACTGCTTGGCCCCGCTACACCAGTTGATGGAGCAGATGCACTGGTGTCCGTAGCCGCCACCGAAGCGCTTGGTGTTCGCGTGGGTGATGATGTACTCTGGATGCTCCTGCACAATGGCCGCCCGCGGCGTCAGATGCAGACCCACCCAGTGGCCGGTCATGATCCCCAGTTCGCGCGCCCGGTCCCGGTAGTAGTTCCATCCCTCCCAGCCCCCCCAGAACTCAGCCGGCCGGTAGCGGTGCGTCCCACAGACACTGGCGCAGTAGATGTCGCTGTGCCAGCCGATTTGGGCATGACAGACGAAGGCCAGTTCAGAGAAATCGCTCTCGTGGATGGGATGCTCCAGAGCGGTCCGCCGGACGCCTGCCGCGGCCAGGCGAGGCAGGATGTGGTCGGCAGTCCAGTGCAGGTAGTCATGGCTCTCCACCTCGACGATCTCATCCCCGTCCCACAACTTCAGGTAGAACTTATTCCCCTCGATGCGCCAGCCCCAGTCGGGCCGCGGGCCCTCCCGCGACTCGGCGATGCTGCAACTGTTCTTGCCGGCAAAGAGCGGCACGCTGCCCGAGGCCAGCGGGTAGCAGTTCTTGATGCCGAAGAAGCTCCGGACAATGTCCCCGGTGTAGTCCATAGCCCGGGTCCACATGTTCACGATCTCATGTTTCTGCCTGCCCACCGGCGGCGCAGGGCTGAACAAGACGTGCTTGGCCGGGATGTTGACCTCGCTGGTCAGTGGAAAGCCGTACTCGTCCAGAACGAAGATAACTTCCTCACCGGGATTTTTCTGCAGAAGGGACTTGACCGAGTGCGGGTCGCGCCAGTAGCCCAATAGGACCCCCTCCGGGGCGGCCAGAAAGTCGAAAGGCTGTGCCGACCCCCAGCGCGGGCAGAGCTGATAGGAGTTCCCCAGCGGATCGTGCCACAGGTCCAGGCGCTTGAGACAGGCGGAAGTGTAGTGGGTGTCCGGGGAAGCCTCGTATACTGGCGGACCGACCTGCGACTGGAAGTACAGCGTATTGCCGGTGGCCTGCCCGCCAATCTCCCAGGTTCCCAGCGTCATGAGACGGTGGATCTTGTTCGCCGTGCTGGCGAAGCGAAAGCCCAGCGAGAACCCGACGTACCGCTCGCCGTCCAGCTCCAGCTCCTGCGGCGCGAAGATCCAGTCCAGCCAGTCCTCCTGCACCCCCCGCACCTTCAGGGCGGTGATGTTCCAGTCGTACTCATCCATCAGCTCGTTGGAGAAGATCTCCGGCCGACCCAAGGCTGTGGTCCGTACCAGGACGCTACCGTCCTCCCACGGGTGGACGCCCTGCAGGAGAAAGTCCTGGTAGTGGACCGCGTCCAAAGTTGAGAAATCGGGGCGCAGCGGCACGGCACAGGAGCGCAAAGGGACTCCTGCAACGTTTACCTCCCCCACACCCAGCAGCCGCTTGTTTTCGACTAGGAGGCTGACGCGGACCTCCGGCGAGAGGCGGAGATCTATCGTCTGCGGAGCACACTGGTGTTCTTGTCGCGGCATGCGGTATCTCCCGTGCGGTTCCGGCCGAATCCGGAGTCTCTACGCGCGCCATTTCTCCCTCCGCCTCCGGAAATCCTGCCCGCTGCGGGAAGGAATCTTGCCGGCTCTGGAGCAATAACGCGCTGCACTCGCCCCACTCTCCACTACTACTATGGCTGATTCCGAGCGCCTGATCATCTGCAATCCCACCGCCCGGCGCAGCCGCCGCCAACCCGCAGTTGACTACCTGCGGGAGCAATTGCGCCGGCGCCGGCTGACCGCGGAGGTCGTGCAAGCCCGAGACTGGGCGCACGCCCGTAAGCTGGCCCGGCAGGCCGCCGAGGCAGGCGCTGCCCAGGTAATCGCCGCCGGCGGGGACGGCACTGTCAACGCAGTGGCCAACGGACTGGTGGGCACCGGCACCGCGCTGGGGGTACTGCCTTTCGGCACCGGCAACATCCTGGCCTACAATCTGGGGGTACCCACCGTACCCCAGGCCCTCACTGCGCTGCAGATGGGCCGCCGCAAACCCATGGACCTGGGGCGAATCGCCGGCGATCGCTACTTCGTCGCCGTGGCCGGCGTCGGCTTTGACGCCGTGGTCGCCCGCAGCGTTGAGGACTTCTGGAAGCAGTCTTTGGGCCGCCTGGCCTATCTGACCGAGGGCCTCAATCAGCTCTACCGCGACCGGCCGCATCGGTTTCATCTCGACCTGGAGGGAGAGGACTGCACGGCCGTCGACGAGGAGCTGTGGTCGGCCTTCTTCTGCAACGTCCCGGAGCACACCTGGCGGCTGCCCCTCGTCAAGCAAGCGCGTGCCGACGATGGCTGGCTGCATCTGATTCTCTTCCGCGATGCCAACGTCTGGCAGTTCTACCTGGGGCTGGGCGATGTCCTCTTCCGCGCCGGGGACCTCGCGCAGGTAGCGGGCGTCACTGTGCACCGGGTGAAGCAGGCGCGCATTGTCACCACACCGCCCTGGCTTTGGGAGGCGGACGGCGATGTAGGCGGAGAGACGCCGGTTGAGGTGGAGGTCTGCCCTAGGGTGCTGCAGGTGGTGACGGGGGAGACTTAGGGCTGGCCGCCGTGTTCTGCGAGGATGGGTTGGCGGGCAGGAGGTATTGCCGAAGTCCAGGGGGAACTATGCGGCGTCTGCGCGGGGCCGGTGCCTCAACCCAGGGAATCATCCTATGTTACACCGTATGCCGACACATACCATAGGTCTTCTGCTGGCGCTGCTGGTCGTCGGCGCGGCGGAGCCGGTGCGGGCTGCCGCCTACCGGATCACTTTCTCCGGTCCCCAGCCTGTGACCCAGGGCTTGACCGTAGCCCACCTGGCGGGTAGCAGCCGACTGGCGGTCACAGCGGGGGACCGCCCCTGCTGGGCCACCGACCGCCGCCGCGGACAGTACCTGGTGGCGGTTGAGGCAGCTGCCCTGGCTGACGCTCCCCGTCCTGCCCCAGTTCGTGTCACGGTCACCTATCTCGATGTAGGGCTCGGGCAGTGGGCACTGCTCTACGCCGCTTGGGATGGCGCTCAGGCCCAGCCGCGCCACGGTCCCGTGGTGCAGAAGCACAGCACCGGAACGTGGCGAGAGGCCGAGTTCATGCTTTCCGACTTCACCGGCTCCTGGTTGGCGGTGGACAGCTTCGGTGCCATGGTGGACGAAGACGACGAGTATGTCGCCGAGATCGCGGTCCATCCGGGAGGCCCGGCGATTCTGGCGCCACCAGTACTGGCTGCAGGCGAGAAGCACGTCCTGCAGGCGATGTACTGGAACCCCGATTACCAGCCCCGGACCTGGTCGCTGGAGCTGCGGGCCTCGGCGGGCTCCATCCAGGAGTTGGTCCTGACTGACGCACGGCCTGGCGATTGCGAGTACACCGCGCCGGCTACCCCTGGTCCGGTTGTCCTGGAAGCGCAGCTTGACCAAGAGCAAGCCGCCCGGCGCGTGCTCATCTGGAGCGGGCACTCTCCCGTGGAAACTGAGAGCACGCTAATCAGTCCGACCGGCGGACCTGCGGATTGGATGTACTGGCCCGTTGCAGCTCAGGCCTCGTTGGGGGCGGTCCCCGACGAGGAAGGGGAGACCGGAGGGACCTCACTTGTATTCAACTTCACTGGCCCGCACTGGCCCGGCTATGTAGACCTCACTCGCCGCACCTTCCTGCGGGGGCTGCCTTTCGAGTTGCGAGCGCAGGTGCGAGGCGACCGCGCTGGAGCGCGTCTACAGGCAATTCTGGAAGACGCCTCCAGCCAGCGCTTCTGCTACGACCTGGGGCCGACGCCGACTTCCGTCTGGACTACCGTCCGCGGCAGTCTGCAGGGCCCAACCCGTTACTGGGGGGGCGCCGGCGATGGGATAGCCCGATTCCCGCTGTACTTCCTGAGTCTGCGCCTTGTGCAGGGATCGGAAGGCACCCCGGTGAGCGGAGAGATACGTCTGCGGGACGTCTTTGTCACGACGCTGGCTCCCACTCCGTAGGAGAACACGCCAGGCGCCAGATGCGAGACGCGATTAAGGAGATGATGCGGTACGTAAGCGCTCTCTCGGTCCGCGTCGGTAGCATGTGCCGGTCCCGGACTGCTGCCACCCTTCCCTCCCTACTCTCGCCTCTCGCCTCACGCCTCCAGAATGACCCTCTCCGTCTGCATCGTCAACTGGAACACGCGCGATCATCTGCGACAGTGTCTCGGCGCCCTGCGGGAGCACACCGCCGACCTGGCGTCGGTCACCGTGGTCGTGGACAACGGCTCCACCGACGCCAGCGCCGAGATGGTCCGGGCCGAGTTCCCCGAAGTGCTGCTCCTGGCCAATCCTGACAATCGTGGGTATGCCGCCGGCAACAACCAGGCACTGGCGGCTGCGGTGGCCGACTATCGGCTCCTGCTTAACCCCGATGTCACGGTCCAGGCTGGTTCTGTGCAGTATCTGGTGGAGTTTCTTGAGGCGCATCCCCAGGCGGGAGCTGTAGCCCCCCGGTTGCGCTATCCCGACGGTCGGGTGCAGCTCACCTGCCGCTCCTTTCCCACGCCTGATACGGTTTTCTACGACGCGCTGGGGCTCTCCCGCCTCTTCCCGCGCAGCCGCCGTTTCGGCAAGTACCGCATGTCCTGGTGGGCGCATAACGACGAGCGGCCGGTGGACCAGCCCATGGCTTCGGCCCTGCTCCTACGCGACCGGGCCCTGCGCGAGGTGGGAGGCCTTGACGAGGGCTTCCCGATATTCTTTAATGATGTGGACCTGTGCTGGCGACTGTGGCAGGCCGGCTGGGAGATCTGGTTTACGCCTCGCGCCGAGATGCTCCATCACCACGGGGCCTCTACCTCACAGGTCTGGGGCGAGATGCTGAACCAGTCCTACGCCGGTTTCGTCCGTTTCTACGAGAAACACTACCGCGGGAGGGTCTCCCCGGTCTCCTACTGGGGCGCGCGGTGGTTGCTGGCCACAGGTTTCGCCTGGCGCCGCCTCCGGCTCCGCTTCGGGGGTGGGGCAGGTCCCGCCCGGGCGGGGTGGCAGCAAGATACGCAGCATACATCGTAGAGAGAAGGCGACGGGCAATGTGGGAGACAGGTTCCCCCGGGCGAGCCCAGGCTGTGCGTCCCTCGGCTCTGCCGCGACGGGCCATACGTCGGGAAAGGGCGGCGGCCGAAGCGGCTGCCGTGCGCCGGCTGGTGGTCGGCCTCGGCTTGGTCCTGATTCTATTCGTCTGCCTCCTGCTCAGTCTCCATCCCCGCCACCTGTACCTCAATGGAGAACGTCTGTCCCTGGGCCAGGTTGGGACTGCAGCCGACGGCGCCCGCCTGCTGGGCGTACCTCTGACGCCGGGGAACCGGGTGGACGTACAGGGGCAGGTTCTGGTCAAGGGCGGCGGCTTGCCTCCGCTACTGCTGCGCAACGGCCAGCAGGTCACTCCAGATTCCGTGGTGCGTGGTGGGGACTGTCTGACCGTACTGCCTGGACGCGATGTGCGCGAGCCCCTGGTCACTCGCGTACGCCTGCTGGACCCTGTCCTGCGCGGAGCGGCGGAGCGGCGAGCGGCGGCGGGGGGGGTTCCCTACGTGGGCTTGCGGCGCGTCGAACGCGGGCGCTTTAGCGGCAAGCTGGCTCAGGTCGAGACGGCGCAGGTCGCTCCCCTGGTGGGTTCCTCGGCGGAGCGCCGCCGGCTGATTGCCCTCACTTTTGACGACGGTCCCAGTCCCTCGTATACCCCTCCCCTGCTGGCGTTGCTGGAGCAGTACAGCGTTCGGGCCACCTTCTTTCAGCTCGGGGTGTGCGCGGTTGGCCACCCTGACCTGGTACGGGCCGTCGCCGCCGCCGGGCACGAGATTGCAGTGCACTCCTGGGGCCATCCGCAGTACCCGCGCATGAGCAGCGCCCAGGTCACCGAGGACTTGCGCCGTTGTCTCAACCTCTTCCGTACGCTCGTGCCGGACGCCGCGATCCGGTGGATGCGCCCGCCCTACGGGGCCACCAATGCCTCGGTCAAGGCAGCCATCGAGTCGGTCGGACTCAAACAGATACTCTGGAACGTGGACACCAATGACTGGCGCCGCCCCGGAGGGTCAGTCATCTACCAGCGGATTATGGCCGGCGCGCACCACGGCGCGGTAGTGCTGATGCATGACGGTGGTGGCCCGCGGGAGGGGACCCTGGAGGGCGTTCGCCAGGCGATTCCGGCCCTGCTCGCCAGGGGCTACGAACTGGTCACCCTGTCCGAGCTGATGTCGGCCGTCACGCCCTTCTCGGGCGAGGCCATCTACACCCTGGCCGGAGAAAGCTTCCGGGTTGTCCCCGTGCCGGCGGCTGTGACCCATCTGGATGGGGCTCCGGTGACCTACGACACGCCCCTGCTTCAGTGCCGGGGGCAGTTGCTGGTACCTGCGGTGCCCACCTTCGCGCGACTGGGGACGAGTTGTCACTACGACACGCCCACCCAGAGCCTGCTGCTGGTGGCGCCCACCGGCAGCTACCGGGTCCGTCTGGACAGCCTGCGCCTGGAGAAGAATGGGGAAGAGGTGCGCCTGAGCCTGCCCGCCCTGCTCTACCGGGATCGGGCTTACCTGCCCCTGTGGGCGCTGATGAACATCACCGGCGGCCAGGCGCTGTGGGACGCCGAGAACATGCGCCTGTGGCTCTATTCCCCCGGCGCGCCCACCAACGAAGCCGGCCCTCCGGCGACCGCCCTGGCGCAATGGGTGAATGGCCACCTGATGGAGGAGTTGGCCTAGCCGAGATCTCGGCACCGCGCCTCCCTAAGGGGGTGTGCGAAGGCGGCTATGCCGCGGAGTGGCACTTCGCCCACACGCTCTGGGTGCGGACAAGCTAGACTAATGGTCGCGCCTTTCTCGCATAGGATCGCTCCGGCCACCTGAGGGCGGCAGACAGGGGTGGGATCTTAGCTTGCTGGCGAATGGAGCAGAGCAGCCCGTCGCCGACGGAGGTCATACCCGCAGACACGGCCGTCTTTCCCCTCCTCCCTCCCTGTGCTATACTCTCGCCCAGTATGACTGGACCTGATCTGGCGGCGAAAGAGCAACGCCTGCGGGCGATTCTCGACGAAATGGGCAGCGTGCTCATCGCCTTCTCTGGCGGGGTAGACAGCAGCCTGCTGCTTGCCGTAGCGCGTGAAGTCCTGGGCGACCGGGCGGTCGCCGCCACGGCCCGCTCGGAGGTTTACCCGGAAGCGGAGTTGCGCCAGGCCGCGGCGATCGCCCGGCAGCTGGGCGTGCGCCACCTGACCCTGGAAACCTCGGAGCTGGCTCTACCGCACTTCACCGACAACCCGCCCGACCGCTGCTACTACTGCAAACGAGAGCTGTTTGTGCGTCTGCAGGAGCTGGCTCGGCAGGAGGGCCTGGCCTGGGTGGCCGACGGGGCACAAGCGGACGACACGCGCGATCACCGGCCCGGACACCGCGCCGCCCAGGAGCTGGGCGTACGCGCCCCGCTGCAAGAAGCGGGCCTGACCAAGGACGACCTCCGAGAGCTCTCGCGTCGCCGAAACCTGCCCACCTGGGATGCTCCCTCCCGAGCGTGCCTGGCTTCGCGCTTCCCCTACGGGGACCGCATTACCCCAGAGAAGCTGCGCCAGGTGGCCCAGGCCGAGGCGCTGCTGGCGGAGTCCGGGTTCCGGCAGTACCGGGTCCGCCATCACGGTCCGCTGGCGCGAGTGGAGGTCCTACCCGAAGAGCTGCCACGCTTGCTCGACCAGCCCCTCCGTGGTCGGCTGGTGGCGGCCCTGCGGGAGTTGGGATTTACCTATGTCACAGTAGACCTGCAAGGTTTTCGTTCAGGGAGTATGAATGAGACCCTCACCGAACCCTAGCGGCCCTCCCGAGACTGTCCGATGCCGCTTCCTGGTGGTGGGCTCCGGGATTGCCGGGCTATGGACTGCCCTGCACCTGGCACCGCATGGGGACGTCACCGTCATCACCAAGAGCCGCCTGCGCGAGACCAACACGCAATACGCGCAGGGGGGTATCGCCGTCGCCCTCCCCGCGGCGGATAGCCCTGAATGGCATGAGGAAGACACGCTGGAGGCTGGCGCGGGCTTGTGTGATGTGCCAGCGGTGAAGGTGTTGACCCATGAGGGGCCAGCCCTGGTCCAGGAGTTAATTGATCGTGGGGCCCACTTTGACCGGCTTAACGGCGAGTTGCTCTATGGCCGGGAGGCCGCGCACGGCCACAACCGCATCATCCATGCCCACGGCGACGCCACGGGCGCTGAGGTGCAGCGCACGGCCACCGAAGCGGTGCTGGGTCTGCCCGGCGTAGCCATCCACGAGGACACGGCGGCTGCCGACCTATTGCTGGGGGAGGGGCAGTGCCTGGGCGTGGAGGCGATAGACCTGACCGGTCCGCGACCGGTGCGCTTCTTGGCCGACTGCACGGTCTTGGCTACCGGCGGCATGGGCGAGATCTGGCCCTTCACGACCAACCCCCCGGTAGCTACCGGCGACGGTCCCGCGCTGGCCTGGCGCGGCGGGGCTTATCTGCGGGACATGGAGTTCGTCCAGTTCCACCCCACCGCCCTGTGCGCCCCCGGTTACCCTAAGTTCCTCATCTCCGAGGCGGTGCGAGGCGAAGGAGCGTTGCTGGTGGATGCCTCGGGCCGCCGCTTCATGCCGGACTACCATCCGCTGGCTGAACTGGCCCCCCGGGATGTCGTGGCTCGCGCTGTCTTCACCGAGATGGCTAAGGCCAACGCGGAGTGCATGTATCTGGACTTCTCACCGTTAGGCGCGAACCTGCGAGGGCGCTTCCCCGGCATCGTAGAGGAACTCGAACGCCGGGGCTACGACCCCTGTCGGTCCCTGATCCCCATCAGTCCGGCGGCCCACTACGCGATGGGCGGGGTGATGGCGGACCTGCACGGTTACACCGGTCTGCCCCGGTTGTTCGCCTGCGGCGAGTGTGCAGACTATGGGGTACACGGCGCCAACCGCTTGGCCTCCAACTCGCTGCTGGATGGGTTGGTCTTTGGGGTGCGTACGGCGCAGGCTATGGCGGAGACCACTGCCCTGGACCGCGACCTGGTAGCCCAGGCACAGCGCCGCCCCTGCGCTAGACCCCAGGCGCTGCCGGCGGAAGTGCGGAGCACCATTCAGCAGCTCGCTTGGGATCACATCGGCATCGTCCGCAACGGTCCGGGCTTGCGCGAGGCCGTGACCCGTCTGGGAGACCTTTGCCGGCAGATACAGGCAGCCGAGAACACCAGCCTGGCGGAACTGGAGGCCGCCAACATGGCTCAGGTCGCTTGGCTGGCCGCCACTGCCGCTCTCACCCGCGAGGAAAGCCGGGGGGCGCACTATCGTTTGGACTTCCCGGAGTCCCGGGAGGTCTGGCGCCAACACGTCCTGCTGCGCCAGTCCCACGACGGGGTGGATATCTCCTACCAGCCGGTGCTTACCTAGCCACGGTCCGCCGACTAACGGCGACCGATTGCGCCGTTGCCTCCTCCGTCTCGATGTCTACGCGCCGCTCCCACAACCCTCTCCGCCTCTGGGCCGTACTCGCGGCCTTCTCGGTCTTCGCCTTCCTGCTCATCTTCCGCCTGGGCGAGCGGGAGATGACGTTGGACGAGACCATCACCGTCGGCCATACCGAGACGGCTCGGTCGGTACGGGATGCCTTCCATCCGATGGGGTACTACTGGCTTTTGTACTACTGGCGGCGGACTCTCGGTGACAGTGACGGGGTGTTGCGTGCCTTTTCGGTGGTCTGGGCGCTGGCTGCCGCGGTCTTGGTCTGGCTGTTGGCCCGGGCCCTCTTGCGTCCTGGCGAGGACGTGCTGGCGCTCTGGCTGTTTGTGCTGTCCCCCTTTGCGCTGCTCTATCTGCGCATGGCCCGCTATTTCTCGCTGACCATAGCTGTTGCGCTGGCGGTGGCCTACTTTGCGCTCCTCGCGCGGCGAGAAGGAAGGCTGGTACACTACCTGGGCCTGGGTCTGGCCGCCGCCGGACTGCTTTTAACTAACTACGTGCCCTGCCTCTTGCTGCCTCTGGTCTACCTCTGGCTGCTGCCCAGAGCCTGGGGGCGGAGCCGAGAGCGCTGGAGGTGGCTCTTGGCCGCGGCCATGCCGCTGGCGGTAGTAGCAGCCCGCTTCTCCTGGCTGCTGTTTAGTGTGCGCAGCGTGGCGGGCATTACCGCCGGGGTCTCCGCCCCTACTGTGCACACCGTAGTGCTCAAACTGCTGCTGCCCTTCTACGCGGCGCTGGTCGGGGAGACCACCGATTTCTGGCGCTTGTCCCTGACGGGGCCGGTGGTGCTGGCGGGAGTGGCTCTGTGGGTGACAGGGATCCGAGAGACCGCTCGCCGTCGGGAGCCGGCGCGTTGGCTCCTGCTTCTGCCCTGGCCCCTCACCGTGATCGGGGTCACGATGGTGCTGAGCACGGTCGCCGCCGCTGAGCCCTGGCCGCGGGTGACCAGTCTGAGCCTCTTTGCGCTCCCCTTCTTTCTGATGACGCTGGCGGTAGGCTGTTGCCGAGCCATCGGGAAGCAGCAGGGAGGCACATCCGCCTCTGTGAGCCGAGTCGGCGTTGGCGGAACCTTGCTCGTCCTGCTCCTTGGGGCGCAGGTCTACGGAGTCTACAACTACGAGACTCGCCGGCAGTTCCTCAACCCCGGGTACAGCGTCCCCTGGCGCGAGGTCTACGGAGTCTACAACTACGAGACTCGCCGGCAGTTCCTCAACCCCGGGTACAGCGTCCCCTGGCGCGAGGTCAATCGGATGGTGCAGACCAAGGGAAAGCCTGGCGAGGTGGCGGTGGCTTGGTGGGACGCGGCGGCAGGGCGCTACTGGAGCGGCCCGGTACAATTCGTGGACCTGGTGGATGAGACGCTAACCTGGCGACCCCTGCCGCCGGAAGTAGCCAACTTCCCAGAGACCGGGGTGGGTGTGTGGGTGATCGCTCGGGACCGTGGTTCCGGTTTGGCTGTTTCGCTCACCGAGCGCCTGCTCAGCCGGCTCTCCGCTCGGGCCGGACCGCCCGTGGTGTACCACCTGATGCCGCGGTCCCCCACCGAGAGACACTGGCGCCAGCGGCTGGGAGGCCGTCCGGTGCAGGAGTCATACCTCACGCTTTACCACTTCCGGCGAGAGGATAGCCACTAGTGGCCGAGCCCCGACCGGCAGGGCCCTGGCCGAGACCCCAGCCTTACCTCCAGATCAGCAGCGGTTAGCGACTAGCGTTTGCCAATCAGCCTGGCTGCCATCTCCTGCCCGGCCGCGTGCGCCTGGGGTAGCGCCGTCCAGTGCTCAGCGATCTCCCCCTGCAGGTCGATGCGGGGGAAGATGAGTTCCTGGTATTCCCCATCCCAGGTATCGGCGAAAGCCCGCACCACTTGTCGCGTCCCTCGGATCTGCGCTCGGGACCGGCCGCCCAGTGCCGACAGGAAGAGCAGAGGACGCGGCTTGCCGTCGGCCGACAGCGGCTTTCGCAGCAGGTACTTGCGGGCCCACAGCGCCTGGCCCCGGTCAATCACGGCCTTGACCTGCGCGGTTACGCTGCCGAAGTAGATGGGGGAGGCCAGCAGCATCCCGTCCATGCGCTCAATCAGGTCGTAGACCGCCTGCATGTCGTCCCGGACGACGCAGTGGCCGGTGGCGCTGCAGCCCCCGCAGTGCTGACAGGCGACAAACTTCATCTGGTTGGGGCGCACCCACGCCACCACCGCACCCTCCTCCTGCGCGCCTCGCGCCGCGGCTTCCAACAGGATCTCAGTGTTCCCTCCGCGACGGGGACTGCCGGCTACGGCTACGATCAGCGGTTGCTCGGTCGGCGCCATGCTACTCTTCCTCCGCCCGGCGGCAGGCGCGGCATAGGCGGCGCAGCCGCTCCACGTGGGTCTTCTCCTGCTCCAGGATGTCCTCCATGATCTCGCGATGAGCGCCGCCCATCAGGTGGCGCATCTCGTAGTAGAACAGGATAGTATCCTTCTCGAAATTGAGCGCGAAGTCCAGCACCTCCGCATCGGACTTCAGGCTGGGCAGCACCCGCTCCACGACTTCCTCGGGCGGCAGCAGCCGCTCCTCCAGCAGCGCCTGGACGAACCCGGACTTCTGTCCGGGGTACTCCTCCGCCGGCCGGTGCTCGCTCTCCGCCGGCTGCAGCGAGCGGAAGACGCTCTCGTGGCGCTGCTCTTCCTTAGCCAGGAACGCCAGCAGACGCTTGACCTCCTCACTCTGACTGCGCTCGGAGGCTTTCACGTAGAAGGCCTGCCCGTTCTGCTCCAACTGAATAGCGATGCTGACCATCTCCGCGGCGGTGAAGACTCCCGCTTCAGGCATCTGCGCTCACTCCCTGCGCTCAAAGGTAAGGTCCGGTTCCTCCGGACGCAAGACTCAGTTCCTCGTGTACAGACGAAGAACCTCTCCGTCAGGTGCGAAGAATCTCATCATAATCGCCGCCGCCCTTCGGCAGGAACCGGCTCTCGTCCGGCGAATATACCCTCGCGGAAGTCCAGCCGCCTAGGGAGGGCTGCGCTATGGCTGACGATGATCTGCAAGGTCTTGAGGATCTGCAGGAGGTTGAGCCGGGCGGAGACGACCCGGCTGACACGCCGGTGGATGAAGAGGTTCCCGAGGAACTGGCGGAGCCGGAGGTCACCGATCCGCGCTGGGGCCAACTGGTTGACACCGTAGACACCACCGGTGACGGGTACGCTGACATCGAGCTGCGGGATGCGGACGGCGATGGTCACGTGGACTTCGTGGTCGGGGACATCAACGACGACGGCATCGAGGACACTGCGCTGCAGGACACTGACGGCGACGGCCAGTTGGATAGCGGCACCGGGCAGGAGAACTGGGAGCACCTGTCCGGGATTGATGACATGGACGTGGACTGGATTGACCGGGACTCAGCGGAACTGGATAGCGACCACGACGGAGTCACCAACATTGAAGAGCACGAGATGGGCCTGGACACCCTCGACCAGGACTCTGACGGCGACAACTTCGAGGACGGTTGGGAACTCGAGCAGGGCTCTGATCCCACCGACTGGTCCGACGACACCCCCGCCGAGACTCAGGCCTGGGAGGCCCAGCAGGAGTTCGAGCGCGAGGCCGACCTGGCGGCGTCCGAGGCCGCTTACGATGCCTCGTACGATACCTACGACCCGGGCGACACCTACGACAGCTACGACGCCTCCTATGACGCGGGTGCCATGGACACCTCCTACGATGCCGGCGTAGACACCTCCTACGACGCCGGGGCTGTGGAGTAAGAGTCGTAACCGGAGGACCGACGCATGCAGTGCCCTCGGTGCGGAACTGAACTGCCCGTGAATGCCGCCTCCTGCGGGAGCTGTGGGGCAGCTCTACCCCCGTCCCGGCCGGCTCCGCCCCCTCCTCCGGGCGGTCGGCCGGCTCCTCCGCCCCGCACGGTACCGCCACCTCCCCCGGCTGCGCCTGCGGTGAGCCCGCCTCCGCCGCCGGCTCCGTCCGCGCCGTGCGCGGTTCCGCCGCCTCGACCGGCCGGGCCCGCCGCGCCCCGTCCTGCTCCTCCCCCTCCGCCGCCGCCTGCGGGGGCTCCTGCTGCTGCCGGTCCGGGTACGGTCTGGGCCGGTCCCCCGCCGGTAAAGCGGGTCCAGCCGGGGCCGAATGTTGTCAACTTCACCGGACTCTCCGGCGTGTTGGAGGTCGCGGAGGGACTCGTAGCCGAGCCGGAGCAGGCCGAACGCGCCTCGGTAGACTACACCCTCGCTCAAGCGCTTCTCGACAAGGTGCAGGGCCAGGTCGCCTTGCTGGCTGCCCAGCACGGCGGCATCGGCAAAGCGGGACAGACCTGGGACCGCCTGCACAAGACCGGTGCGGCTCTTTTCCGGCGGCAGAGCATCGCGGACGCCTGGGCCCAGGCGCGCCCCGATACCTGGATTGCCACCCTCGAACTGACCCCCGACGAGGCGGCCTTGTATAACCTGTGCGCCAAGCACGAGGAACTGCGCGAAGGGCTGGAGCGCCGCCTGTTGCGCACCTGCCGCTCCTGTCGTTTCCAGCGGATGTACAACCCCGAGTACGAGCGCCTGCAGGCCCGCAACAAGATGATAGACGGCCTCCTTTACCTGCCCAGCAACGTTCTCTTCGCACTGCGCCGGTTTCAGCGCGACCCCAAGTTCATCTGCAGCCGCTGTCAGGGCCTAGACTCACTTGACCGCGAAGTTGTGCTCTGCCCCCAGTGCGGGGCCACAGTCATGGACGTATTGCTCAGCCAGTGCAGCCAGTGTGGGTACGACTTCATCACCAAACAGCGTGGACCGGGCAAGCCCGCGGCGGCCGGACCGGCCTCTGCCGTGAGGCGAGAATCGGGTCGCCGGGCTCCGGCGGCCGAAGCGCGTCCCACCTCCTCTCCGAAAGAGGGCGGCCAGGTGCTGCGGGGCAAGTGCGCCTCTTGCGGCAATGAGATCCGGGTTCCCTTGGACCGAATTCCGGCTCAGGGACTCAAGGGCAAGTGCAGCAAATGCGGTAAGCCGCTCACCGTTCGCCGGCCCTAGGCCGGGGCGAAGCTGCCCCCGGATGGCCTACAGATATGGACCCAGACCTGACGTTCCCCGCCCCCGAATCCGCCGCCGTTCCCCTTCTGGTACTGGGTGGCCCCACCGCAGCCGGCAAGACCGAGATGGCCCTGCGCGTAGCCGAGGCAGTCGGCGGAGAGATCGTCTCCGCCGACGCCTTCCAGGTCTACCGCGCTATGACCATCGGTACCGCCCAACCGACAGCGGAGGAACGGCGTCGTGTCCCCTTCCATCTGATCGCCGAACTCGAGCCGGGGCAATCCTTCACCGTTGCCGACTACCAGCGCCGCGCCGAGCAGGCGATCGCTGACACCCGGGCGCGAGGCCGGCTGCCCATCCTGTGCGGTGGAACCGGCCTGTACTTGCGCGCCGTATTGCGGCATTTCGATATACCGCCCGCCGACCCTCAGGCGCAGCGCGAGGTCCGTGCCCGCCTGCACCGGGACGCGGTCGAGCTCGGCCTAAACGCCCTGCACCGGCGCCTGCAGCAGGTTGATCCACCGGCTGCCGTCCGAATCTCCCCGTGCGACGAGCGGCGCCTGATCCGCGCGCTGGAGGTCTGGGAATTGACCGGACGCCCCTTCAGCCAGGCCGCCGCCGTTGACCATACTCCTCGCCTCCGCTATAATGCCCAGACTTACGTCCTGACTTGCCCGCGGGACCTGCTCTACGAGCGCATCGGTCGGCGCGTCGAGGCCATGTTGGCGGCGGGCTGGCCGGAAGAAGTCCGCGACCTGGCGGGAACCGGACTGACTCCGGAGCTACCCGCCCTGCGTGCGCTGGGGTATGCGACACTGTTTGCCGTGCTTCGGGGCGAGCTGGGCCTGGACCAGGCGGCCGAGCGCATCCGGCGTGAGACCCGCAACTACGCTAAGCGCCAGTTGACCTGGCTGCGCCGCGAGTGGGGCTTTGCCTGGATGACCTGGAGCACACCCGCCGAATACGACGCCTTCACTCAGCATCTGGTCTCGGTAGCGCAGGGCTTGGCGGCCTCCCCGCTGGCACCGGGGTCTCGCCGGTACGGGGCGGCATGACGGCGAGATCACAGCGGCGGCGCTTCCCGCGCCGCCCTTGCCATATCCGGATGGGAACGAGATGGAACTCACCAAACTCCACGGCCTGGGCAACGACTATCTCTATATAGACACGCTCGCGCAGGACCTCGGCGGGCTGGGCCTGCCGGAGTTGGCTCGGATTCTCTCAGATCGCCATTTCGGAGTGGGGGCCGACGGCATCATCCTGGTCGAACCCTCCGCCCAGGCCGACTTCCGCATGCGTATCTTCAACGCGGACGGTTCCGAAGCGGAAATGTGCGGCAACGGCGTGCGCGGTTTCGGCAAGTACGTCTATGACCACGGCCTGACCACCCGACGCGAGCTGACCATCGAGACTGGGGCCGGCCCGAGGCGGCGGGAACTGCAGGTCGAGAACGGCAAAGTGGTGGCTGTCCGAGCGGACATGGGCAGGCCACGCCTGGCCCGGGCCGAGATTCCCATGCGCGGGGAGCCTGCCGACGGTCGGGTCATCTCTGAGTCGTTGGAGGTGGGCGAGCACTCCTTTTCCATCACCTGCGTCTCCATGGGCAATCCGCACTGCGTCATCTTCCTGCCGGAGGTGGCGAACTTCCCGGTGGCGGAAGTGGGACCACTCATTGAGCACCATGCTCTCTTCCCCAATCGCACCAACACCGAGTTCGCGCGGGTCATAGACCCGCGTCACGTCGAGATGCGTGTATGGGAGCGTGGCTCCGGGGAGACCCTGGCTTGCGGCACCGGAGCCTCCGCCACTGTGGTTGCCGGGGTGCTTACCGGTCGCCTGGAACGCGCCGCTCAAGTCCAACTCCTGGGCGGCAACTTGGAAATCGAGTGGACCGAGGATAACCGCGTCCTGGTTACCGGCCCGGCGGCCGAGGTCTTTACCGCCGTCGTGGTGGGGGAGTTGGTGGAGAAGGCTCGCACGTAGGGACGGCCTTCCGGGACTGTTTCGCCATCGGTGGTACAGGCGTCCTGCCGGTCTCGAGACGACCTAGAACCGCATGTGCAAGCCGTTCGCGTCGCCCACGACGGGGGAGACGCCCGTTTTACCGGGGTTGTGAGACAACTACTTCCAGCCCGCCGCGCAATACGCGCCCCGACCATGGGAGGTCTGTTCAGTGGAAGTTGCCCAGAGACTACAGAGAATCCCGCCCTACCCCTTCCGCGAGATCGCGGCGATCAAGCGGTCCTTGCAGGACCAGGGCATTGAGCCGATTGACTTCGGCATCGGTGATCCCGACATGCCCACCCCCGGCTTCGTCATCGAGGCGCTCTATGAGGCCGCCCAGGACCCGGCCACTCATCCTTACGACGAGAGCGGCTTCGGCCTTGACGAGTACAAGCAGGCCATCGCCGACTTCGGCCGGCGTCGCTTTGGGATCGAGGTCAACCCGGAGAACGAGATTCAGTCCTGCCTCGGCTCCAAAGAGGCTCTGGTCCACATCATCTGGGCCTACGTTGACCCTTCCGATGTGGTGTTGGTGCCGGAGCCGGCCTATTCAGTCTACAAGGTGCAGACCACTTGGTGTGGGGGAGCGCCGTTCCCGATGCCGCTAGATCCCGCCGCCGAGTTCCTTCCTGACTTGGGCTCCATCCCCACCTCCGTCGCCAAGGCTGCCCGGCTGCTCTTCCTGAACTACCCCAACAACCCCACCGGCGCGGTAGCTACGCGAGACTTCTACGAACAAGCCGTTGCCTTCGCGCGCAAGTGGGACCTGATCATCGTCCAGGACGCCGCCTACTCGGAGGTCTACTACGACGGTCATCTCCCCTCCAGCCTCCTGGAGATAGATGGCGCCAAGGATGTCTGCATTGAGATGCACTCTTTCAGCAAGACCTTCAACATGACTGGCTGGCGAGTGGCCTGGGCCTGGGGGGGTAAGGACGCGGTCGCGGCCCTGTCCAAGGTCAAGGCCAACGTGGACTCAGGCACCTTCATGGCCCTACAGCGAGCCGGAGCCGCAGCCCTGGCCCACTACGAGGAGTTCGCTCCCACCATGCGCGCCGAGTATCAGGCCCGCCGTGACGCACTGGTGGACGGCCTCAACTCCCTGGGCTGGAACCTGCCCAAGCCCCAGGGCACCTTCTACGTCTGGGCGCCGATTCCGCCCGGCTATGCGACCAGCGCCGACTTTTGTGCTGCGCTGCTCAAGGATTGCCAGGTTCTGACCATCCCCGGCACCGCCTACGGTGACGCCGGCGAGGGCTGGTTCCGCATGTCCCTGACCCTCAAGGGCGCCGACAAGCTGGGCCAAATCCGCGAGGCAGTCCGCCGCATCGGCGAGCAGATGCCGGGGCTATGGACGTAGGCACAGTCCGCGCGAGGCGGGCTTTCCAGCCCGCTCTCTGGCCCCACGCCGGCGTGTCTGGAGGACGCGGGTTAGAAAGCCTGCGCCACGCGGAGCCACACACTCTTTCGTAATGTTACCTGACAGTCTGCTTCTCTCCGTAGAGAGACCCGCTCGCTACATCGGCGGGGAAGTCAATGCTGTCGTCAAGCCGGACGCCCAGGCCCGCCTGCGCATGGTTCTGGCCTTCCCCGACCTGTACGAGGTGGGCATGTCCCACCTCGGGTCGCATATCCTCTACCACGTCGTCAACCGCCTGCCTGACTACACCTGCGAGCGGGTCTTTTGCCCGCGCCCCGACGCCGTACGCCTACTCCGGGAGCAGGCTTCCCCGCTGACCTCCCTCGAGACCGACCGTCCCCTCTCCGCCTTTGACCTCGTCGGCTTCACGCTCCAGTACGAACTGACCTACACCACTATCCTGGCCATGCTGGACCTGGGCGGGGTCACCCTCCACTCCGGTAACCGCCGCCCGGAGGAGCCGCTGGTCATCGCCGGCGGCCCCGGCGCTGCCAATCCCGAGCCGCTGGGGGACTTCTTCGACGCCTTCGTCCTGGGCGACGGGGAAGAGGTGTTACCGGAGGTCCTAGATATCCTCGCCGCCTCGGCCTGGTTCGCGGATCGCACCGCAAACAATCGTCAGACCCTCCTGCGCGACCTGGCCCGTCTGGAGGGTGTCTACATCCCCGCACTCTACCGGCTCGAGGATACCCCTGAGGGCCTGCTCCGTCCTTTACCCGCGGAAGAATCCGCCCCGCCCACCGTCCGCCGCCGCCTGCTGGCCAATCTGGACGCTGCACCCTTCCCCACTGCTCCTGTGGTCCCCTGGGTAGAGGCGGTGCACGACCGGGCGCAGATCGAGATCTCTCGGGGTTGCACCCGAGGCTGCCGCTTTTGCGCCGCCGGGATGCTGTACCGTCCGGTCCGCGAGCGGTCCGTGGAGACGCTCCGCCGTCAAGCCCGGGAGCTGATAGACCGCACCGGCTACGACCAGCTCTCCCTCGCCTCGCTCAACTGCCCCGACTACTCCCGCATCGAGGAACTACTTGACACCCTGCATGAGGAACTTGCCGGCGAGGCGGTTGCGATTGCCCTCTCCTCCCTGCGCACCGACACCTTCAGCGTCGGTCTGGCCCAACGCCTGCGGCGCGTGCGCAAGACCGGCCTGACCTTTGCGCCGGAAGCCGGTACAGAGCGCCTGCGCCGGGTCATCAACAAGGGCGTCACCGAGGAGGACCTCTTCGCTGCCGTGCGGGCCGCCCAGCAATGTGGCTGGCGCCATGTGAAGCTCTACTTCATGCTCGGTCTGCCTCACGAGCAGGACGAAGACCTGCTGGGCATGGCCGACCTGGTAGAGCGTCTCCGGCGGGAGGCCCGCCTGGAGATCGCCGTGAGTGTCTCGTCGCTGGTACCCAAGCCGCATACGCCCTTCCAGTGGTTCTCCGGCTACTCACTGGAGGAACTGCGGCGCCGACAGGCGCTGGTCCGCGGCGTCATGCCCCACAAGGGCGTGAGGCTCTCCCTGCACGCGCCGGATACGGGCCTGGTGGAGCGCCTGCTGGCCCGCGGCGATCGGCGGCTGGGAGCGGTCCTGGAGAGCGTCTACCGTCGCGGCGGCTTTCTGGAGGCCTGGTCGGAGCACTTCGACCTGGAGCGCTGGCGCGCTGCGTGCGCCGAGGTGGGCCTGGATCTGGAGGCCGAGACGCTGCGCGACTGGAACCCCCACCAGTACCTGCCCTGGGATCATGTGGACTTCGGGGTGACGAAGGACTACCTACGGAGCGAGTGGGAGGCTGCCGGTCAGGCAAAACAAACGCCCGACTGCCGGACGGGAGGGTGCCGCGGCTGTGGTCTGACCAGGCTGGCCCCGGCTTGCCCCTCCGAACCCCCTCCCCTGCCAGGGGAGGGGGCAGGGGGTGGGGAACATGCCTGACCTTCCCCCGGGCCGCCGCCCATGTGCTATAATCAGCTTCAGCAAGCTCGGGCGGATGAAGTTCCTCTCGCACTTGGATTTGGCTCGAGCCCTGGACCGGGCGGTACGTCGGGCAAAGCTACCTGTCGCCTATAGCGCCGGATTTCATCCGCACGCCGAGATCAGTTTCGGCCCGCCGCTGCCGTTAGGTGCCGAAGGCCTGCGGGAACCGGCCTGCCTGGCCCTGGCCCGCACGGCGTCGCCCGCGGAGATGACCCGATCGCTGAGCCGGCAGTTGCCGACGGGGTTGGACTTAGTTTCATTGGAGTTGACCGACCGGGGTCGCCGCTCGCCGCTGGCCGATCTGGCCTGGGCCGGCTGGGAGTTTGCGCTGTCGGCAGGTCCCCAGCCCTCCCGGTTGGAGCAAGCCGTTGCCGACTTCCTGGCCGCGTCGGACTGGATTGTCACCCGCGAGACCAAGAGCAGGGTCGGCAGCGCCGATCTGCGCCCCGGCGTACGGGAGTTGGCTTTTCATCCCCGTGAGGGGATGCTGATAGCGGAGCTCTCTTTGCAGCCCGATACGCTGGTCAAGCCGGAGGAACTGCTGCGGGCGCTGGCCCAGCTCCTGCAACACGATTTGTCGGTCCGGCGACAGGTACGGACTTACCTGCGCTGAAGAGATTGGGTCCCGCCGAGACGGGGCCAGGCGGCGGTTGAGCCGCGCCGGACAAGCCTGCGGCCGCATCCGTGGCAAGCAGGGTGTTCTCCCGCGCCTCCCGCGCCAGAGAGAGGTTTGCATGCCTGTAACCATTATCGCGAACGTTGACCGCCGGCAGACGCGGGTAGCCATCATGGAAGGCTCCCGTCTGCTGGAATTGAAGCATGAGACGGAAGAAGACGTAGTCGGTAATATCTACCTCGGTCGGGTCACCGACGTAGTCCCCGGTCTGGACGCCTGCTTCGTAGATGTGGGCATCGAGAAGAACGCCTTCATGCATGTCTCCGATGCTCTCCCCGAGCAGCCCCGTGGGCCCCACCGCCGCACCGCCGTGGCCCGCATTGCCGATGTCGTCAAGCGCGGGGATGAGTTCCTCGTCCAGGTCAGCAAGGGGCCTTTGGACACCAAAGGCGCCCGGGCTACTCGTCACATCTCCCTCGCCGGCCGCTACCTGGTGCTTACCACTGACGGGGACCGGGTCGGCGTCTCCAAGAAGATCGAAGACGAGGAGGAGCGCAAGCGTCTGCGCGACATCGCGACCAAGCTGCGTCCGGAGGGGTTTGGTCTCATCGTCCGTACCCGCGCCGAAGGTGCTCACCCGGACGACTTCGACCGCGACATCAGGTTCCTCACCAAAGTGTGGAAGTCGCTGGAGGCTAAGGCCAGGCAGTCCAAAGCCCCGGCTCTCATCCACGCCGACATCAGTTTGGTCTTTGCCGTCGTCCGCGACATCTTCAGCGCCGACGTGGACCGTCTCATCATTGATGACAGGCCCACCTACGATCAGGTCCTCAACCTGCTGCAGACCACCGCTCCCGATCTGCGCGACCGCGTCGAACTCTACCGCGGTGACAAACCCATCTTCGAGCACTTCGGTGTGGAGCAGGAGATCGAGCGGGCCCTCCAGTCGAAAGTCCCCCTGGCTCACGGCGGCCATCTCAACATCGAGTCCACCGTCGCCTTGACCACCATTGACGTCAACACCGGCAAGTTCACCGGTGCGGGCAGCCTGGAGGAGACCGTCTTCCAGACGAACCTCGACGCCTGTCACGAAGTAGCGCGACAGCTGCGCCTGCGCGACATCGGGGGCATAATCGTCATTGACTTCATTGACATGGACAAACCCAAGCACCGCAAGGAAGTCACCGCTGCGTTGCGCAGCGCCTTCGCCGACGACCGCATGCGCACCCGCATCATGCACCTGACCCGCCTGGGCCTGATCGAAATGACGCGCAAGCGCACCGGGGAAAGCCTGGTGGCCAAGCTGCAGACCAAGTGCCCCTGTTGTGGCGGCAGCGGGCGTATCCTGGCCCCGGAGACGGTCGCCCAGCGCGCCATCAACACCGCCCGCAGTTCCCTGGTGCGACAGCCAAGCCAGGCCGTTCATTTCTTGGCTGATCCGGACTGCATCTTGGCCCTCATCGGCCCGCACGGCACTGACGCCGAGGCCCTGGAAGCAGAACTGGGCGTTCCTGTCTACGCCCGTGCCACCTACGAGACGCATCCGGAGCTCTGCCAGGTCACGCTGGGCGATCCGGCCGAGTTTGCCCAGGCCTATGTGCAACGCCAGGTGGGGGAGATCCTTGAGGTGACTCCGGAGCAGACCCTGGCCGGACAGCACGGCGGGATGCTGGCTCTGGTGGATGGTTGCGTGTTGGAGGTACCCGAGGTCTCCTCCCGACTGGAGGCTCCGGTCAAGATCCGCCTCACGCGAGTGGAGAACTCGTACCTGCGCGGCACCCCGGCGGAGGCGCTGCCGGAGAAGCCGGTGGGCAAGTCGCGCCGTCGTCGCAAGAGCCGTGCCCAGCAGGCCGAACTGCCGACTGCGGTCCGGTCCGCCGAGGCGGAAGCGGAGACCGAGGAGGAACCCCCGGCCGCGCTCAGTTGGGTTGAGGAGGCTATGGAGGACACGGAGGAGACATCCGCTGTCCAGGCCGTCCCCTCCGCAAAGCCGGAGGAGGAGCCGGCAGCGTCGTCCACCAAACGTCGCCGCCGGCGAGGCGGCCGACGCCGTAGTCGCAAGTCTCTTGCTGAGGAGACGGCCGCGCCCGCCCAGGAGGAGCCGCCTGCACCGGCTGAGGAGGCCGCCCCGGAGAGCCCCACCGAGCCCGCCGCTACTCTGTCCGCCCTCCAGGATACCTACGGGATGGTCCCCGGGTATGTACCCCCCAAGAAGCGCCCGCGCCGGGGCGCGCGCAGCCCGGTGCCTGCTGCTGAGCTCACCCCTGACGAGCCCGAGCCGGCCCCGGCGGAGCCCGTGCCTGAGTTTGTTCCGCAGCCCGAGACCGTAGCCGCCGAGGAGAAGCCGAGGCGGCCTCGCCGCCGTTCGCCTCGCGAACGCACCCCGGCCGCGGCGCCCGCCGCGCCCGGACAGAGCGCGTCCGACCCAACTGAGCAGCCCGCCGCGACCCCGGCGCCGCCGAAGAAGCCCCGCTCCCGCCCTGCCCGCCGCACAACCCGGTCGGCCTCCGACCAGCCGGAAGAGCCGGCCTCGGAGAACTAGCAGGCTGTCGGTACTCAATCCTGCGCAGAGCAACAATCCAAGTTCTGCTTCAGCTCGCCCGTTCCGGGAAGGGTGCCACCCGCTCCGCGGGTCCGCAAGGTAGGTCCGAGTACGCTCCCGGCCGGGCAGGACTGCTGTGACTTCACGGACGACGCGGCACTAGAACCGGTAGGCCCCCTGCCGGTGCAGCAGATACAGGAAGAACGGCGCCCCCAGCAGCGCGGTGATGATCCCCAATGGCGCCGCCCCCAGCAGTGTTGACACCACCGCCGCCAGCGTGACCACCAGACCACCGCCCAGGAAGCTGAGCGGAACCAGCACCCGGTGCTCCGGTCCCACCAGCAGCCGCATCACGTGCGGCACCACCAGGCCCACGAAGCCCACAATCCCCGCTACGGCGACCGCCGCCCCGGCCAGTAGCGCCCCACAGGCCAGCATCACTAGCTTCACCTGCTCCACCGGCACACCCAGAAACGCCGCCTGCTCGTCACCCAGCAGCAGTGCGTTCAGATCGCGCGAATACAGGTAGGCCAGTCCCGTTCCCAGCAGCGCCCAGGGCACCAGCATCTGCACCTCTCGCCAGCCCTGGTACGCCACGCTCCCCATCATCCAGAAGATCACGTCGGTCACCTGTGCATTGCGTCCCAGCACCAGAATCAGGGAGGCCAGTGAGGAGCACAACGAAGCCACGGCTAGTCCGGTCAGCAGAAGCAATCCCACCGGCGTGCGCCCCCCCCGACGGGACAGCACATAGACTAGCGCCGTAACCCCAACCGCTCCGGCGAAGGCCGCCGCCGTACGCGGCGACAGTCCCAGGCCGGCCAGGTTTACCCCCAACGCTCCCCAGCGCGCCAAGTCTAGCCCTAAAACGATCGCCGCCGTCGCCCCCAGCGCCGCCCCGGACGAGACCCCGATAATCGAGGGCTCCGCCATCGGGTTCTGGAACAGGCTCTGTAGTACCACTCCGGCCACGGCGAGCGCGGCTCCTACCAGGAATCCCAGTAGGAAGCGCGGCAGCCGCACTTGCCGGACGATCTGCCGCTCCGTCTCGGTCGCCTCGGTCGCCAGCCCCTCGAGCCCCGGTAGCGGCGCCAGCAGAATCCGCAAAGCCTTCCCCGGGGGCAGCGGCGCCGGTCCCGTGGCCAGCGACAGCGCCGTAGCCTCCCCCAGCAGCAGAATCAACGCTACCGTCACCATCCCCACACGCCAGCGCCTCATCGCTGACCACCTTCTGCCTCCGCGTCCCCGGAGGAGTCGCCGGACCTCTTGCTGCCTCGCTGCAGGGCCAGCGCCGCCTCCGACAGCAGCGTCACCCGGGGCTTGCCTGCCGGACTCCGGTCTACTCTGACTGGGGCGTGGTACACCGAAGCGACGGACTCCTCCGTTACCACCGCTTCCGGGGGACCCTCCGCGTAAACCCGGCCCTCCGCCAGCACCGCCAGCCGCGGGCAGTACTCCGCTGCCAGATTCAGATCGTGGGAGATGCAGATGACAGTGAGGCCCTGCTCCCGGTTGAGCCGCGCCAGCAGCTCAAAGACCTCACGTTGGTGTCCCAGGTCGAGGAAGACCGTGGGCTCGTCAAGCAGGAGCACGCGGGGCTGCTGTGCCAGCGCCCGGGAGATGTTCACCCGCTGCCATTCCCCGGCGGATAGCTCCGTAATGGGGCGCTCAGCCAGCTCTAGACTGTCGGCGGCGACCAATGCCTCATCCACGACCCGCCGATCCTCAGGTCGGTCGCTCTGCAGCCGTCCCAGATACGGCGTACGTCCCATAGTCACAAACTCTCGCACGGTGAAGGAGAATATCGGCGTGCTGGGCGTGGGGACCACGGCCAGAATCCTAGCCACCTGCTGTCGGCGGTACTGCGCCAAAGGCCGCCCCAGCAACCGCACCTCTCCCCCAGCCGGAAGCAACACACCGGCCAGCACTCGCAGCAACGTGCTCTTCCCCGCGCCGTTGGGGCCGATGACTCCGAGGAAGTCGCCGGGCGGCACCGCCAGGTCCACCCCTCGCAGCACCGGTCGCTGCTCATACCCGCAGTCTACCTGCCGAGTCTCCAGTACCGGAGCGTCCATGCTCTATAGCAGAGATACGGTTGCGTGCAGGAGTTCGTTCTTCCCCTCTGCGTGGGGGGCTTGCCAGCCTGCCCTCCGATGAACATGCGGCTCTTGGCGCGGACGGGATAATCCGCGCCGCACGGAGAGCGCTTTCCCAACACAACCGTACTACCCTCCCCGCTCCCCTCCTCTCCTGCCCGACTCTTCCCCTCGTTGCGCAGCCCGCGCCACCGCCTCGGCCAGATTCTCCAGGCCTTCCCAGAGTCTGGGCCCGGGGATGGTGAGGATATTCTGATCAATCACAACAACCTGCCCCGCCCGAACCGCGGCCAGTCCGGCCCAGGCTCTGTCCTGCCGCAGCCACCGCAGCGCCGCCTCCGCCCCACCCGGCGTGGGAGCCGCAGCTTCCCCCGCGAAGACCAGTAGCTGCGGATCCGCCAACACTACCAGTTCGCGCGTCACATTCGGCCAAGGCTTCTCCGGATCGATTCCCTGCATCTGCTCCACCACATTCTCCGCACCCGCCGTGCGCAGCAGGTCTCCCGCAAAACTTCGGCTTCCCGCCACAAACAGCCCGTCCCAGGCAATGGCGAGTAGCGTACGCACTGGCGGCCGCCCCTGCGCCTGGCGTCGCACCGCTGCTTGCCGCCGGGTCAGGGACTGCACCAGCCGCTCCGCCTGCGTCACATGCCCGCACAGTTCTCCCACCTCGCGGATTACCTGCAACACCCCCGCCAGATCCTGAGGATCGGTCGTGTAGATCGGCAGCTGCAGGCTTCGGAGCTTCTCGACCAGGGGTTTGTCCAGGCCCCGCGAAATCAGCACCAGGTCCGGAGTCAATGCCAGGATTCGCTCCAGGTCGGGATTGATGATGCCCCCGATCCTGGCTATGGCGGCTGTCTCCGGCGGGTAACTGGTGAAGTCGTCCACTCCCACTAACGCCTCGGTCGCGCCCACCGCGCAAACAATCTCTGCGAGATTCGGGGACATAGTGACAATCCGCCGGGCGGGAGCTCCCAGCACAAGCTGCTTGCCCAGCGCGTCGGTGAAAGTACGGGGCCAGGAACCGGAGGATCGGGAGGCGCCGAACTCCTGCTCGCGAATGGCCTCGGCAGGCGTTTCGACCCCGGGCGGGGGCACTACACGCGGACGAAACAGGACTACTGCCGCGCCCAGCAAGAGCAGCGCGGCGATCAATCCGCCGATCAGTCTCACACTGCGAGCCATGGCGACCTCCCGATCCTCCTTTGCCATGCGGCGTACTCCCGGAGGGGCTTACTCCCGGAGAGGCCGAATACGAGCCCGCGCCGCGGGCGAAGTACCCGGCCCGTCGCAAGACGTCCTAGTCCAGATCATACGCCGACCCATCGGCGGACAGGTCCCCCAGATCGGCGTCGTTGCCGCTCACGTTGAACTTCCGCGCCGTCGCTTTGGCGTGGCCGTCGCAGTAGGCTACGTTCGCCGTACCGTTGTGCCGGAAATGCACGTTGGGTCCCACCCAGCTATAGCCGTAAGCGCCCGGTGCCCGCAGGTAGTTGGTGCCGGTCACTCCCCCGCCGAACGTATCCCAATACGCTGCGTCGGCCAGCATGACGGTCTCCACTGGATACCCGATGCCGCTCAGTTTGGCCGGTGAGCCACCCTCGTCCCAGGAAGGCCCGACATAGGAAGCATTGTAGGCATAGCCGGTCAGCTGCCGGTCATAGCTGTTCAAGGTCGCCGCCTGCGGACAGGCGTTGAGGTGCTGGTTCTTGGTGTAGGGACCCACCAGCCCCAGCGAGAAGCTCATCGTGTTCCAGTTGATAGTAAAGTCCCAGCCGTGCTCTACCGTGTAGGAGTCGCTGAAGTAGTACGCCGGCGGCATGGTGTCGTCGTAATCCTGAGCATACATCAGGAAGGCCAACGCCAGCTGCTTCTCGTTAGAGAGGCAACTAGTCTGCTGGGCCTTGACGCGGGCGCGAGCGAAGACGGGAAAGAGAATTGCAGCCAGGATCGCGATGATGGCGATCACTACCAGCAACTCAATCAGCGTGAAAGCGGAGCGAGATGAACGATACATCTGAATCAACCTCCTGGTGTCGGTACGCCGGCCGTCCGCCGGCGCTGAAGTGTGCGGGCCTGTACCGCGCCGCTGGCGGTGCACCGGCGTCTGACCGGTGCAGTCGGGCGGTCCTCCGTGCCATGCAAACCGAGTCCCCAGGAACGGAAAGACCGCCACTCCCCTTCCGAGGGTGGCGGTCCTGTTCACGAAAAAGAGACCTATCCTCCGCCCTCGAGAGGAATGAGCCGACGGCTTGCGCAGCAGTCTCCTGACTTGCGGGTCATCCTACTTCCCGCGCCTTCCTCAGCCGGAGCCGAGTGGCATCTTTGCGGGTTTCGTCGCCGCTTACAGTTGCGGGGCAGTGACGGATTTGCACCGTCTTCCTTGGGCGACCCGAATCCGGGCCGCGCCCTGCGCAAGCGAACTGCTATTCAGTTGTGGCTGCACGATAGCACGCTCCCGCGTCCCTGTCAAGCCCCTCTTCCCACGGTTCTCGCTGCCGTACCTCGCTGGAGAGAGGAATGTTAACTTCCAGAGCGAGATACTCTACAACGTGCGACGATGAATGTTTCACGTGAAACATGTGTTTCACGTGAAACATTGGGAACCTGGGTTCAGTTGGCCGGAGTGAGTACCACGACCGTGCCCGGCGCGGGCAGGTTGGCGGCCGCGACGGTCCACTCTGGCCCTCCCACCTCCAGCACCCGCGCCGCCCCCTGGACGTACTCCTCAATCCCGGCGATGGGAAAAGTCGTCCGCGCCGTTCGGTAGTGCATGGGCAGCGTCACCCGCGCCGATAGCTGTGCCGCCACCTGGTGCGCCCCGACTGCGTCCAGCGTAAAGTGCCCGCCGACTGGGACGAACAGAACGTCCACCGGGCCCAGGGCAGTTGCCTGCTCCGGCGTGAGCGGGAAGCCTAGGTCTCCCAGATGGCAGAAGCGCAAGCCGTCCATCTCCCAGTAGAAGATGCGGATGTTCCCCCGGTCCTGTCCACCGGGCCGGCCGTGAGCCGCTTCGAGGGTGTGGAACTGAAGGCCGGCGGCGGTGCCGCTTCCACGCAAGACGGCAGGGGAGCCGGTAAGGCTGTCGGCGCCATCATGGTCGCGGTGCTCGTGGGTGATGAGCACCACGTCGGCCGCATCGGTAATGGGCCCATAGACGAAGCTATCGCCGTAGCTGCCCCAGTCATAGGGGTCCACCATCACGCGCACACCAGTTTCCGCGGTAATCAGGAAACAGGAGTGGCCCTCGTACTTGATGGTAGGCACAGCCAGTCGCCTCCTGTCGTGCTTGGTGTGATCCGGACTTCCCCGCCTTCTATGCTCCGGTGATACGCCACCCAGAACCCACGGGCGAGGCGCCGGTGCCACCTGGAGAGACGGTCTACTCCCTCGGCAGGTTCTCCCAGGCCGCCACCGTAGCGCGCACATGCTCAGCGGAGGCGTGCAAAGCACCCAATTCCTCTTCCGTCAGGTACAGCTCCACCACTTCCTCCACCCCGCTGGCGCCCAGGCGGCAGGGCACGCCCAGGAAAAGCCCTTCCAGGCCGTATTCGCCCCGCAGTTGCACGGCGCAAGGGACGACGCGGTGCTCGTCGCGAACGATAGCCTGCACCATGTCCACCACCGCGGCGGAGGGGGCGTAGAACGCGCTGCCCGTCTTGAGGTGAGCAACGATCTCTGCGCCTCCGTTGCGGGTGCGCTCAACGATCGCTGCGATCTGCTCGGGGGAGAGCAACTCGTCCAGAGGGGTCCCGTTGACGGCGGTGAGCCGGGGTAGCGGGACCATACTGTCACCGTGCCCGCCCAGGACGATCGCCTCCACTTCATGCGGTGCGCAGCCCACCTCCCAGGCGATGAAGGTTTGGTAGCGGGCCGTATCCAGCACGCCGGCCATGCCCATGATCCGCTCGCGGGGCGCGCCAAAGACCTGTGCAGCCAGATGGGTGGTTACGTCGAGCGGGTTGGCGACCATGATGACGATCGCCTCCGGGCAGACCCGCCTGAGGTTCTCACTGACCTCGGTAACGATCCTGCCGTTAATAGCCAGCAGGTCGTCGCGGGACATGCCGGGCTTGCGAGCGATTCCCGCGGTGATCACCACCAGATCGGACCCCGCAGCGCCGGAGTAATCCTCCCCTCCCTCGATGCGACGGTTGTGACGAACCAGGGGGGCGGCCTGGGCGAGGTCGAGAGCCTTCCCGCGGGCCAAGCCCTCGACTACGTCCACCAGGTAGACATCGGCCAGATCTCCCTCAACCAGACGCTGGGCGCAAGTGGCGCCAACATTGCCGGCTCCGACTACAGTGACTTTCATGGACAACTCCTTTGACACAGATGCTTGTCCTTGCCGAGATACTCGGCACAAATCTGCTATAATGGCCGCGCCATGCCGCTGGACCAATTGCTGCAGAAGTTGGCGCTGGTAGCCGGACAAGGCCTGCTGCTGCTGGTGCTCTCAAGGGCGCTGTTTGTTTGGGTGCTGCAGGCGCTGGCCAGTCGCAATCCGCGCCGGCGGGGCGGCTGGCTGGTGCTGATCGTGCGACTGCCCGGCAACCTCGTCCACGAGATCAGCCACGCCCTGGGCTTTGTCGTGTGTGGCTATCGTGTACGACGACTTATCCCCTGCATATTCGACAGAGCGGGCGCCGGAGCCTGCCAGGCAGGCGCGCCCTGGTCTCCGCTGGCGGTGCCCTGGCTGGCGACCGGGGTGGCGGCGCTGGCCCCGCTAGTTGTCGGCTCGCTGGTCTTGTATGGCGTGGCCCGGTGGATGGACATCCCCTTGGGCGAACAAGCGCTTGTGGCGAGCGCCCCCGGGCGGTCGGTGCTACAGAGTCTCTACCACGGCTTGCTGGCGCTTGACTACCACTCCTGGCGCACCTGGCTCTTTCTATACTTGGCCTTCACTATTGGGGCGGAGCTGGCCCCCAGCAGTACGGACGTGGCGCTCGGGGTGCCGGCTCTTCTGGTGGTAGGCACACTGACCCTGGCGATTATACTAGGTGTCTACCAACTAGCCCCGGAGGCGCCGCTGCGGGTGGTAGTGGTGCGCGAGGTGACCCAGGCGCTGGTCTGGCTAAGCCGGATCTTCGGCTGCGCGATTGTTACTACGACGGCGGCGATCGTGGTCACCTTCCTCCCTGCCTCGATGGTACGGGCCGCACGCGGGTGATGCTATCAGATCCGGCAAGAACAGGTTTAGCCGGTCCGTGGCCAGGGTAAAACTGCATAAAGATTGGCCCAGTGATTACGCAATTCCAGCTCCAACTCGCAAGAGATGGGAGAGGGTGAGGAGCCGCTGCAGGTGGCGCCGTCCGGATGCGCCGGCGCTTTGCGTCTGCCCTCGGGTCGGCGTCGCGCGGACGATAGCGCCCTCTCGCCAGGCCCACAGGCCAGGATTTTGCCCAGGGAGGGAGCGGCGGATCATGCTCGAGAGATTTCTGCGAGATGAAAAGGGCCTCGCCACCGTCGAGTATGCTCTACTGGTGACGCTGGTAGTGTGCGTCTGCCTGGCGACGTGGATAGCGCTCGGGGCTCCGACGCGGTTGCCGGTCGAGACTGCGGCCAAGATATGGCCGACCGAGTGAGGCGGGGCGGGCAGCCTCACGCGCGAACCGGCTCATACTTGGCTGTACTGATTACCCCTCGTCCAACTCCCGAATGATCGCCTCAGCCATCTCACTGGTGCCTACGGCAGTGGGGTCGTCGCGGTGGGGCTTCATGTCGTAGGTTACGTACTTGCCCTCGCGGATGACGGCGGCCACGGCTTTCTCCAGACGTCGGGCGGCGTCTTTCTCCCCCAGATAATCGAGCATCAGTACCCCTGAGAGAATCGTCGCTACCGGGTTGACTTTGTTCTGCCCCTTGTACTTGGGCGCCGAGCCGTGGGTGGGCTCGAAGACGGCCAGCCCCTCGCCCAGGTTGGCTCCCGGCGCCACTCCCAGACCTCCGACGAGGCCGCAGGCCAGGTCGCTGATAATGTCGCCGTACAGATTGGGCAGGACCAGCACATCGTAAAGCTCGGGTTTCTGCACCAGTTGCATGCACATGTTGTCTACGATGCGATCCTCGAACTGCACGCCCCGCCCGGCGTATTCCTCGGCCACGCGTCGGGCCACGGCCAGGAACAGGCCGTCAGTGTATTTCATGATGTTGGCCTTATGCACGGCGGTCACTTTCTGACGGCCGTGCTGGAGGGCGTAATCAAAGGCGAAGCGGACGATCCGCTCGGTGGCGAACTCGGAGATGGGCTTCAGACTAAGCGAGGAGCCCGGCCAGACCCGCTTGCCGCTCAGGCGCTCAATGGTCGCCGTGACCTCCTCGCACTCCGGTGTACCGTGGTCAAACTCGATCCCTGCGTAGAGGTCCTCGGTATTCTCGCGGACGATGACCAAGTCCACGTTGTCGTAGTGCCCGCGGACGCCCGGGTAGTACTTGCAGGGCCGCAAGCAGGCGTACAGGTCGAGCTCCTTGCGCAGCGCGACGTTGACGCTGCGAAAGCCGCTGCCGACCGGGGTGGTGATAGGGCCCTTGATGGCTACGCGGTTGCGGCGGATGGACGCGAGGACCTCGTCGGGCAAGGGGGTGCCCTTTTCCTCCATGACGTCCAGGCCGGCGTGTTGCTCCTCCCAGTCAATAGCGACGCCGGTGGCGTCGACGCAGCGGCGCATGGCCCAGGCTACCTCGGGGCCGGTGCCGTCGCCAGGAATGAAGGTCACTTTGTGCATAGGTCGGATCTCCTCCAAGAATAAGCGAGCCGCCAGTCGCGAGACGGCGTCTCACCCCGAAACACGGACTTGCCGGGGTTCCGGTGACAGGCTACAATAGCTCGCGGCGCATATTCCCCGGGCGTGAGGTCAAGACCTTGACTCAGGCAGGAGATAAACCTGCGGCAGCAGGTCGCCGCGGCTTCTGGGCACGGTACCGGACGCGACTGCACGCTCTGGCGTATGTGGCGGCGCTGGTGGTGGCCATGCCGCGTTGGCCGTATCTGCTGTGGGGCCTGCCCCTGGTGGCGGTCGGCCTGCTGATCCGCACTTGGGCCCTGGGATATCTGACCAAAGATGCCGTGCTGTGTACCTCGGGGCCCTACGCCTACACCCGCAATCCGCTCTATCTGGGCAGCCTGTTCATCCTGGCCGGCCTGTGCGTGGCGGCCAATAACGTGTATCTGACGGCGGCGGCGGCGCTGCTCGCCACTTTCGTCTACATCTTCACGGTGCGCTCCGAGGAGAACGTTCTGCTCGGGCTGTTCGGCGAGGACTACGAGGCTTACCGGCGGTCGGTACCGCGACTGGTGCCCCGACCGTGGCGGCGGCGGTACGCCTGTCCTGCCGAGTTCTCCTGGGAGCGGGCCCGGGGGAGCAACGCGGCGGAACTGGCGGGCTGGGTGCTGCTGCTCTTCGGGCTGCTGGTTCTCAAGGCGGTGCTGGGCGAGCACTACCAGTGGTGGCTGTATTCGCCTCTGCCGCGCCTGACGTACGGGTTGTGGTGGTGGGGATTCTGACCTTGGCTCACCCCCGGAGCCCAGAGGCGCTGGACCCTCTCCCTGCGGGCAAGGGAAGGGCGGACCACGAGTTCACCGGCAACTGCGGGAAGAGACGGGAACCCTCCCCCTCTCCTGCAGGGAGAGGGGCAGAGGCGCGGTAGTACGTGGCCCCCGCCCTCGCCTTTTCGCCCTACCCCAGGACCTCTCTGAGCCTCCTCACTCCTTCCTGCAAGAGCTCCATCGAGGTGGCGAAGCTGAAGCGGATGTAGCCGTCGCTGCCGAAGGCGGAACCGGGGACGGTGCTGATGAGCGCTTTCTCCAGCAGGTACTCGGCCAGGGCCAGGTCGGTGGCAATCGGGGTCCCCTGGAGCGTCCTCCCCACGTGCGCCGAGAGGTCCGGGAAGACGTAGAAGGCGCCGCCGGGGTTGGGGCATCTGACGCCGGGAATCGCATTGAGCGCGGGGACCAGGTAGTCGCGGCGTCGCTCGAACTCGGCGCGCATGGTCTGCACCGAGTCCTGCGGCCCGGTCAGCGCCTCGATCGCGGCGTACTGGGCCGGCGTGTTGGGATTGGAGGTCTCCTGGCTCTGAATGTCTCCGGCGCGGGTGGCGATTTCTTTCGGGGCGATCAGCCAGCCGATGCGCCAGCCGGTCATGGCGTAGGTTTTGGCCACCCCGTCGGCCAGGATGGTGCGGGACTTAATCTCCTCGCCGAGCTGGGCGGGGCTGAGATGGCGGCGGCCGTCGAAGAGGATGTGCTTGTAGATCTCGTCAGAGATGACCAGCAGGTCGCGTTCGACGGCCAGCTCCATTAAGCCGCGCATGGTGGACTCGGTGAAGACGGCGCCGGCGGGATTGGAGGGGCTGTTGACGAGCAGGGCAATGGTGCGGTCAGTGACGGCGGCGCGGACCTGGTCCAGGTCGGGCTGGAAGTCGTCCTCACCCCGCGTGGGGATGACGACAGCCCGTCCGCCGCAGAGTTCAATCTGCGCCGGATAGCTAACCCAGTAGGGGGCAAAGACAATCACCTCGTCGCCGGGGTCCACGATAGACTCCCAGATGTTCATCAGGGCGTGCTTGCCGCCGTTGGAGACGACCACCTGACCGGGATCGTACTCCAGGCCCAGGTCGCGAGCGGTGGCCTGCACGATGGCCTGCTTGAGCTGAGGCAGGCCGGCGGCGGGGGTGTACTTGGTCTGACCGGCGGCGATGGCTTCGCAGGCAGCGCGGCAGATGTTCTCCGGCGTGGGGAAGTCGGGCTCGCCCACGTCGAAGGAGATGACGTCCTTGCCCTCGGCGCGCATGGCCTTGGCACGCGAAGACATGGCCAGGGTCGGCGACGGAGCGATGGCCAGAGCGCGTTGTGAGATCTTCATGGTATCCTCCTGAGAAGCGCGAGTTGAGCCGGAGCGGTGGCCGGGTCAAGCCGTCTGCGGTGGCGGGAGTTGCCAGCGCATGCGGCGTAGTTCCTCCTCAGCTTCCGGAAAATCGCCGCCGCGGAGAGCCAGAGCGCGGCGCAGTTCCTCCCGGGCGAGGCGGAGCCGGCCCATGCGGGCATGCACCGTCCCGGCATGGTAGTAGATTTCCGCGTCGGGCGGCCGCTGCAGGCGCAGGGCCCGCTCTAGCACGAAGGCGGCTGCCTCGTACCGTCCGAGCCGGTACTGCGCCCAGCCCAGGCTGTCGAGGATGACGCCACTGTCGGGGGCCATGCGCGCAGCCTCCTGAGTCAGAGCCAACGCCTGGGGCAGACGTACCCCAGCGTCGGCATAGACATAGCCGACGTTGTTTAGCACGCCAGCCAATTCGCGGTCGCCGATCAGATGCAGGGCATGGCGGGAGCGCTCGGTGCCCAGATAGGCCTCCAGCAGCGCCTCACCTTTCGACTCCTGACCCAGGTTGAGGTAGCAGACCCCCAGGTTGTAGACGTCCACGAACCCGGTGCGCTGGCGCAGAGTCAGCAGCGCCGGTAGCAACCGGTCCCAGGCGCGGCCGGCGAGAAAGACAGTCGCGGCCGCGCGCAATACGGGCAGGTCGTCAGGAGCCAGTTGCGTGGCCCAGGCCGCCAACTGCACGGCCCGTCCGTCGGCCCGTCCGTCCCGTACCCGCTCGTGAGCCTGCTTGATGAGCGACTGAGCCATGAAGTCACGGCGCAGCCTATCCGCCATCTGTAGCGGAGCACAGCCCGCCAGCAGGACAGCCAGGAGCAGCAAGCCCGCGGAGAGGGCAGCGCGGGGCGCGCGCTGTGCGGGGCGTTCGGGCCCGAGCCGCAGGGGCCTGAGTCTAGCTGGTCGGGCGAAAGGCCGCCACATAGTAGTATGCCCAGCCCGTGAACAGGGTCTCATCGGCCAGGGCCGGCGAGGAGTAGATCCCATAGGAGGTGGAGTGCTTCCAGAGGATCTCGCCGTCGCCGGCGCTGAGGGCGTAGAGTGCTCCGTCCTTGGAGCCGATATAGGCGACGTCGCCGGCCAAAACGGCGGAGGCCAACACCTCATCGCCGGTCTCGACGCGCCAGTGCACCTCGCCAGTGGCGGCCTCCAGGCAGTAGACGCCGCCGTCGCCGGAGCCGACGATGAGCCGATTCTCCCAGAGCGCCGCCGTGGAGCGGACCCTTCCTCGCAAGGAAGTGCTCCACTCTATCCGGCCCGTGGGCAGGGAGACGGCATAGAGATGGCCGTCGTCCGATCCACACCAGACGAGTTCTTCTCCGACTGTGGGGGAGGCGGCCACCGGTCCGCCCAGTGCCAGCCGCCAGACTTCCTCCCCGGTGGCCGCGGCCAGCGCATACAGGTGTGCATCCCAGCCGCCGAAGATCACCAGGTCACCGGCCAGCGCGGGGGTGGAGAAGAGATCCCCGCCGGTCGCAAAGCGCCAGACCGGGCGTCCCTCAGCTCGACTGACCGCGTGCAACTGTCCCGCCATGTCTCCCACGAGCACATGCGCCTCGTTGAGCGTACAGCCCGCCCGCAGGGGACCGGTCAGCTCCCGGCGCCAGAGCAACTGCCCGCGGGCAGGCTCCGCTGCGTACAGAACCTGATCGGTGGCACCGAAGAAGATCGCTTCATCGCCTAACGCCGCGGTACCTTCGATACGGCCACCGGTAGTCAGGGTCCAGCGTATGTCGCCGCGAGCGCTATCCAGCGCGTAGAAGGTGCCGTCGCGGGAGCCGATGTAGACCAGACTACGCCCCACGACCGGGGAGGCCACTACCGGGCCACCGGTGCGAGTGGCCCAGACCTCCGTCAGCGGCGGGCGCAGGACCGCAGAGGTGCGCGCCTCATGGCGCGGCGATCCGCCGAAGGTCGGCCAGCGGTCGGCCTCCGTCTCGGCGCGTTCCGACAGGTCCTGCACCTCCGCCAGCAAGCCACCGATCAGGTCGCGGCCCCGAGGATCGTCGGCGTGTTCCAGAGCCAGGCTGAGCAGGCGGGCCGCTTCCGGGTAGTTGTGGCTGTCTGCCTCGGCCTGGGCCCAGGCGTAGAGCAGTCGGGCATTCCCCGGCTGCAGGGCTACCCGCCGCCGCAACTGCTCGACCTCCTGATCGCTGTGTGCGAGTCTGCCCAGCACGACGGCGGCGACCCAGGGCACCCGTACCCCGGATTCCACCCGCCGACGCAGTTGCGCAATCAAGCGGGGGTCGTCCAAATTACGCAGGGCTTCTACCACCACCTCGGCAAACCCCGGGTCTTCGTCGGTCAGAGCCTCGAGCAGGCGGCGGCCCTGGCGGCGCAAGCGCAGGGCGCCGATGGCCGTTGCGGCCAGCCGGCGGCGCTTACTGTCGCCCGACTGTAGGAAGGCCACGAGTTGCCGCTCCATCCCGGACAAGGCTTTGGCGGCCAGGGCGCGAATCTCCTGCACCTCGTCGTTGAGACCCGCCACCAGCGCCCGCATGCAGCCCGCCGACAGGTCGTGCGGGAGATTCTGATAGGTGACCAGACGGACCTGAGGCGAGGGATCCGACAGCAGCGAAATGAGAACAGCATCGCGCCGGTGGCCCATCTCCGAGGCACGCCCGAACCAGTAGTCGGGTCGCACGCCCTGGGCAGCGGCGCTCCGCAGGACCAGCTCCAGTTCGTCTGGCGAGATGCGCAGTTCTTCGGCGTGCTCGCTGATGATGCGGAGCCGCTCGGCGTCCATGAGCAGGCCGAATTTCTTGTAGTTGTTCAGCTCCCGCGTGAGCAAGTCCTGAATATCGCGGCGGCTGCGCACTGTCCCGCCCAGTTGGTTGCGCAGACCTTCGGCTAGGTACTCGTGAGCCAGCTCGTAGCTGCGCAGGCCTTCCTCGTCCACCACGCGTAGCAGGCGGTGGTCCACAAGATGCGCCAGTACCCGCTCAACCGCCTCGCGGGGATCTTCTACCTCATGCAGAATTCGCTCCAGGGGCCAGCGCCCCCGCAGTTCACTGGAGGCCACCATGGCCCGCAGGATGTCCTGGGCCACCGGCCGTTCCGGCATCGGCAGCTGGCTGAGCGCCTTGTCCAGGTAGCCGGCCAGGATCTTCTGCGCACCGCCCAACTGCTCATAGAAGCGCTGTCCGACCACGCGGGAGGGTGGCTCCAACTCTTCATAGAGCCGGTACATGACGATCTGCAGTTCGGCCGGGTCTACCCCTTCACGGGACAGGTCCTCAAGCAGCCGGTCCACCAGGTCATGCTCGATCTGCAGATTGAAGTTGGAGGCCGGCTTAGTGATGGCCGCCTCCGCCTGCTCGCGGGAGAGCCGGCGGAGCCGGTACATGTTCTCCATTACGCCGGGGAGCGTGTCGCGCAGTTCGAACAGCTCCCCCAGGTAGTCCTCACGGAGACAGAAAAGGAAGTGGAGCCGTTCGTCGTCGAGGCATTCCTGCACGCTCTTGATGAACTGCTCGCGCACCAGCGCGCCGACTTTCACGAAGATTTCAGCGAAGTGATCGACGATCAAGAGTAGGGTGCGGCCGGAAGCCTCGGCCAGGGCCGTGGCGACCTCTCGGCACGAGCCCTCGGCGACCTCCGGTGGCAGCGGTACGCCTTCGGTCTCGGCGCGGGCCAAGAGAGCCTGCTTGAGTCGGTGGCCCGGGTCATCGCCGCAGGTCGCATACACCGGCAGGAGTGGGCGGGGTCCCTCTCCGGAGTACTCCTCGTCCAGTTCACGCAGACGGGCCATCAGTCCGGCGCGAATCAGCGAGGTCTTGCCCACCCCGGACCGGCCGAAGAGTACGGCCAGCCGGTGGAGACTGACCAGATGGAGAAGGCGTTCGGTGTCCTCCTCGCGGCCAAAGAAGAACTCGGCGTCTTCCACGTCAAAGTAGTCCAGAAAGCGGTAAGGGCCGCCGCGCAGCACGCTCAGTTCGCGGCGGCGACCCCGGAGGCTGCGCCGAGCATGGGCTTTCAACTGCGCACTGAGCGCCGAGAAGAACTCGTTGAACGACCCGGCTTCCCGGGCCAGGATGTGCCGCTGCGACTGGCGGCTTTCCAGCAGCGAGGTGACCTCCGGCTGCAACCGATGGTACTCGGCCACGCCTGGCTCGTCGGCCCGCATCTCGTCGAAGGCGGCCCGATCGCTCAGGGGGATGGTGGGATTAATCCAGAAGAGCTTACCTCCCGTGTGGGGGATGAGGCGTAGGAAGGGCCGATCTCGCTCCACGTAGGCTACGAAGGTGACCAAGACCGAGAACGCTTCAGCGATGGTGGGCTCGTAGGGAGCGAGAAGAGTGGTCAGCTCCGCTTCGGTCAGCGGGAGCAGCCCGGCCTCCAGGTCACCGCCGCACTTGACCACGGTGACCCGGGCAGAGTGCTGCAGGGCGGCAGTGAGGGCCTCCGGCTGGTCAGCGCCCAGGACCACGAGGTTGTAATCTACGCCGGGCTCCATGAAGTTGTTATGCAGCGCCTGCTCCAGCAGGGCGTGCGGCTCCATGGTGAAGATGGCGGGGAAATAGCCGTCTTTGATGAGTGTGGCCAGGCGGACGTGCCCCTCGGCCGGCCGGGCGCTGCTAAACACAGCGCGCAGGCGGCGACAGCGCTCGGCATGGTCGGGAACGCGGTCGGCGAAGGCCTCCAACTGCGCCAGCGGACGGGCCTCGGCGGGCAGGCGCGCAAAATCATCCCCGATTTCGGCCGCGGCTAGGGCTTGCAGATGCATTCCGAGCGTGACTTCGTCGGGGGGAATGCGCGCGCCGCTGCCGAGGAACAGCACGTGCCGTCCCCGCCGGTGGCGCCGGGCCTTGAGATAATCAGCAACTACTCCGACCATGACGACTCACAGGGAAGCTCAGGAGAAGCTCAGAAAGAGCGCGAAAGAAGCACAACACAAGCCGGATCGGGAGCCAGTTCGGCTTCCGTCCGGCTTCTGTTGGGCTTCTGTGCGGCTTCCGTTGAGCTTCCGTGGGGCTGCCGTTAGGCTATCCCGAAAAGATGGTGGGCCCGGCCGGATTCGAACCAGCGACCAATCGGTTATGAGCCGACCGCTCTGCCGCTGAGCTACGGGCCCACAAGACTGCACTACAGGCATTATACCTACCCGAATGAGCAGGTGCAACCTGTCGCCGGGCCCGACCACCTTATGTTGGTTCCGGCACGGGCTGGGTGCTGGCAAGGGCCGCAGGAGGCGTCCGCGCCGAGTCGGGCCCAGGGGGTGACATGTCGTTCGGCGTCCTGGTTATCGAAGACTCGCAGATGGTTTCCGACTAGGCCACCGGCCGGGGCAATCCCGGGTTGGGGGCCGGACTCCTGGCCTACCCTGCGGTCGGGTCACTCGTGCGGCCCCTCTGGGGAACTCCCGACAGACGGAGACCACAGCGTCGCCGCCTCACGCTTCCGCCGGGCCGAATCCCGTGCTATAATGCCCCCCGATTCCGCGGAGAAGGAGTGAAGTTAGTTGCCCGAAAACATCCTCAAGATAGGCCTGCCCAAGGGCAGCCTGCAGAATGCCACCCTGGCCATGTTCGCCAAGGCGGGTTACAAGATCAGCGTGGACGAGCGGCAGTACAAGCCCAATTTCTCCGATGAGGAGATTGAGGGCGTGCTGCTGCGGGCCCAGGAGATGCCCCTGTACGTAGCGCACGGAGAGCTGGACTGCGGCCTGACCGGCTGGGATTGGATCCTGGAGCGTGGCGTGGAGGGTGAGGTGGTGGAGGTTACCGATCTGGTCTACGCCAAGCAGGGGATGCGCCCCTACAAGTGGGTTCTGGCCGCCCACGAGTCCTCCGACATCCGCGGCCCGCAGGACCTGCAGGGCAAGCGCATAGCCACCGAACTGGTGGAGGTCACCCGCAAGTACCTGGCCCAACATGGGGTGGAGGCACGCATTGAGTTCTCCTGGGGCGCCACGGAGGCCAAGTGTCCCTCGCTGGTGGACGCCATCGTGGAGGGCACCGAGACGGGCAGCACCCTGCGCGCCAACAACCTGCGCATCGTGGACACGCTGTTTGAGTCCACCACCAAGCTGATCGCTAACCAGGCGGCCTGGGCCGATGGGTGGAAGCGGGCCAAGATCGAGTCCATCTCGCTGATGCTCAACGCGGCACTGGCGGCAGAGACGAAGGTGGGACTGAAGATGAACGTGGCCCCGGAGAATCTGGAGGCGGTGCTGGCGGCCCTGCCGGCGTTGAAGAACCCCACCATCTCGCCGCTGGCGGGCAACGGCTGGGTGGCGCTGGAGACGATCGTAGACACGGGGATCGTGGTTAGCCTTATCCCGGCCCTGAAGGCGGCCGGAGCCCAGGGGATTATCGAGTATCCGCTGAACAAGGTGATTCTGTAGGCACGTGTCGCGACTCGCGAGCGGAGAGCAGGAGGTCAGGGCATGTCCACCCAGGTCGTCATCGTCACCGGCGGGGCTCGAGGTATCGGGTATGGCATCTGCAAGTGCTTTGCGCAGAAGGGCGCGATCGTGGTCGTCGCCGACCTGAACCTGGAGGCGGCCCAGAAGGCGGCCGATTCGCTGGAGGATCACGGTGCGGCCGAGGCGCTGGGGCTGGCCTGCGACATCGCCCAGCGCGACCAGGTGCAGAAGATGGTGGACGATACCCTCGCCGCGTTCGGGCGGGTTGACGTCCTGGTCAACAACGCCGGCATCTGCCCCTTCGTGGACATCATGGAGATGTCGCCGGAGATGTTCCAGAAGACGATTGACGTGGACCTGACTGGGGCCTTCCACTGCACGCAGATTGTGGCGCGGCAGATGATCGAGCGCGGCGAGGGCGGACGGATCATCTTCATCACCAGCCTGGCCGAGCACGTGACCGGGCCGGCGCAGGTGGACTACGCGGCGGCCAAGTCAGGGCTGCGCGGGCTAATGTTCGGCTTCGCCACGGCGCTGGGCAAGCACGGCATCACCTGCAATGCAGTCGCGCCGGGAATGATTCTGACGCCGATGACGGAGCACTACTGGCTGCAGCCGGGGCCGGCGGAGATGATCAAGGGCCGGGTGCCGGTGGGGCGGATAGGGACGCCGGAGGACATCGGCCACGCGGTAGTCTTCCTGGCCTCGCCGGAGGCGGAGTACATCAACGGAATCAGCCTGCGGGTGGACGGTGGGCACCAGGCGATGTGCGTGTAGGGGAAGGTCGGTAGTCGGTGGTCGTTGGTGGGGACGGAGGGTCTCCCCACCCTCCCTATAAGACGGGGCGCCGGCGGGGTAGGTCTGAGTAAGGGCGGCTGGCCGGAAGGCCGCCCCACGCGGAAAAGAGGGACCTCTCGCATGACCTCCAAAGAACGTGTCCTGTGTGCCTGCCGGCATGAGCAGCCCGACCGGGCGCCCATACAGACCTACCTGACCCCGGAGATCCACGCCCGGCTGCAGGAGCATTTCGGCGACCGGGATATTCTGGAGTGCCTAGGGGTAGATCTTCGGAGTGTCGGCGCGCCGTTCCGGGGCGAGTGCAAGCCGGGGCCCGGTCTGCCGGGTAAGGCCGATTCCTACGACGAGTGGGGCACGGGGTACTGCGTACAGGAGAACCCTTCCGGCGGGGCCTACAGCGAGGCACGGGAGTTGGCTCTGGCGGAGATCAAGACGCTCGAGGACGTGGAGAACTACCCCTGGCCCTCCCCGGACGACTATGACTACTCGGTACTGCCGGCGGCCTGTGAAGCGGCAGCCGACTACGCGGTCTGCTACGGCGGAGCCGGTATCCCGGACATCCTCAATGGGGTCTCGCGCGGGCGGGGTATGGAGCGGGTGATGATTGACATCGCCACCGAGGATCCGGTGGGCGTAGCGGTCATCGACCGCCGGGTGGACCACTACTATGAGTACTGCCGGCGGGGGCTGGAGGCGGCCGGCGGGAGGGTGGACATCCTCTGCCTGGGCGAGGACTGCGGCAATCAGAACGGGCGCATGTTCTCCCCGGCCTGCTTCGACCGCTTCTTCGTGCCCCGGCTGAAGCGGTTCATTGACCTGGCCCACCAGTACGGGGCGCTGGCGATGTTGCACTCGTGCGGCGATACCCACGACATCATGCCCACCTTCATCGAGATGGGCCTGGACATCCTCGACGCCATGCAGCCGGAACCGGCGGGGATGAACCCGACCGAGATCAAGCGGCTCTACGGCGACCGGCTGACCTTCTGCGGGCTGATCTCCACGCAGCAGACCCTGCCGCACGGGACCGCGGAGGACGTGCGGCGGGAGGTGCGAGAACGGCTGGAGGTGGTGGGAAAGGGCGGGGGGTACATCCTGTCGCCGGCGCACTGCATCCAGCCGGATACGCCGCTGGAGAACGTGCTGGCGCTGTACGCGGAGGGGTTGGGACTATCCGCTCTGTAGGCCCGTCAGGGCGACCTACTCCTCCTTCGCCTCCTCTTGCCCCTTGGCCCGGACCTGGTCTACGACCTGCTTGACCTTGTCCACAATCCCGGAGACGCTGCCGGCGGTCGTGGGGACGGTGAGGATGCGTTCGCCCTCAGCGTCCACGATAAGGAAGACGGGGGTGAGTACCAGGCCCCCGCCTCCGCCGCCTCCCCCGCTGGCGCCCTCGGCTTGCTCGCCCGACTTGCCCCGGTCAAAACCTCCGCCCGCGCCGAAGCCGATACGTGCTACCACAGCGGGGATAACGATCTTCCCGGCAGCCTCTATCGGCTCTCCGATGACCTTGACCGACTCGGTAGCCTTGGTCAGGCTGTCCGTTATCTGTCCCAGCACAGCCCCGGCGTCGAAGTCTGCCATACGCAAATCGCCTCCTCCGGATCAACCGCCTACCGGCGTGCGCAGACGACCCGGTACAGCGCCCGCCGCGCTTGCCTCTTGTCCTCCCGAGGCCTGACGTGCTACCTTACCATCATGCGCCGCCGCCTGCGCGAGTTGGGTCGCAGCCTCAAGCAGGAGCTCCAGGTTTACCGTCTGGTGCTGTCGGACCGGCGCACCCCTCGGCCCGCGCGCTGGCTCCTGGCGGCGGCGGTGGCCTACGTGGTCCTGCCGATTGACCTGATCCCGGACTTCCTACCCGGCCTCGGACACCTGGATGACCTCATCATCGTCCCCGGTCTGGTGTACCTGGCGCTGCGGATGATTCCTCCCCAGGTCGTCGCCGAAGCCCGAGACAAGGTCCAGAGCACCCCATCGGACAAGCCCGCTCCCCTGGCAGGGCAGCGAGAGCCAGATCAGCCCTGACCGGAACCGGTCCGGGAGGGACGCCGGGCCGCCCGCCACATTCGCGCCTGCACGACCGCATAGAGAACCGCCAGCGCCGCCCGCAGCAGGCCGATGCGGTACCGCACCGCCACCCGGCGCTCGCCGGTCCCCGCCACGGTCAGGTCGAGTGGCCCCCACTCGCGCCGGCCTACCGCGCCGGAGAGGGCCGTGTCTACGTAGGTAACCCCGCTGGGTGCCCGGACCTGGACGGAGACCTCGCGGGCCTCGGCCAGCACGTCGAGCAGCAGCTGCAGCCCGGCCGGCACGGCCTGCACCAGGGGCCAGACGTTGCGGGGTGTGCGGCGCACCACGAGAGGCTTCTCCGGTGTCTCGGTCTCCTCCTCACCAGGCGGGGGTATGCGCTTCTTCTTCGGCCTCGGACGGAGGCGGAAGGGGATACCCAGCAGGCGCAGCCGGATCTCGTGAGGTTTCTTGGTGAAATAAACGCTTCCCCACCAGGCCAGACGAGCGCTGCCGGCACCGGCTGCCGAGTCGTAAGCTACCCGCAGTTCGCCCATCCACGGGGCGACCATCAGCAGAACGACTGCCGCCACCAGCACCGCCCCCCAGGGCCAGCCGCCCAGCCAGTGCCAGCCGGCGAAGCAGGCAAAGGCCAGGATCGCCTCCACGAAGAGTAGGATCAGAGCGACGGCGACCAGTACGCGCATCGTAGTCGGTACTTGGCGGTCGGTAGTGGAGAGTTGGGACCCGCCCGTCGGTGTCCTCCACCTGCTACCGACCACCGACCAGCGATCCTCCCTAGTAATGCACCTTGCCTATCTTCAGGCGGCCGGTGCGCTGCATGTGGGTCATCAGAACGGCAACGGCAATGGAATCCAGCTGCGCCTCGTCGCTGTCGGCCCGGGAAGTGAGCACCACCGGGGCGGCGGCGCCAACCACCACGCCGGCGACCTTGCCTCCGGCCAGGAAGCTGTACGACTTGGCCAGGATGTTGCCCGCCTCGATGTCGGGGACCAGCACGATGTCGCATCGCCCGGCAATGTCGCCCGGGATGCCCTTGAGGCGCGCTGCTTCCACGCTGACGGCGTTGTCCAGGGCAAAGGGGCCGTCTACCTCGCAGGTGGGGAACTGCCCTCGGCGCTCCATCATCGACAGGGCCGCCGCCTCCAGGGTGGCCGGCATCTTGGGATTGATCAGTTCGACTGCCGCCAGGACGCCGACTTTGGGGTTGTCGTTGCCCAGGCAGTTGGCCAGGTACACGGCATTGAGGATGATCTCCGCCTTGGTGACCAGGTCGGGGGCAATGTTCATGGCCCCGTCGGTGACCATGAGTAGGCGGTCGATCAGCTCCAGCAGGAAGACGTGGCTCATAATGACGCCGGTACGTAGGCCTTGCTCTCTGTCGAGCACGGCGCGCAGGAAGTCATCCGTGTGAATGAGACCTTTGGCCAACAAGTCGGCGCGGCCCTCGCGTACGGCCTGTACCGCGGCCGCAGCGGCCTCCAGGGGACCGGGGACGTCCAGAATCTCCGCGTCGGAGAGGTCAATGCCGTGCTCTTCCGCTACCCGCAGCATCTCGCTGCGGTTTCCCACCAGGAGCGGGTCGGCGATGTCCGCCTGTTGGGCGCGCAGGGCCGCCTGGAGGCTGTTGGCGGAGAGCGCATTCGCTACCGCCAGCCTCACCCGCGGCTGCTCGCGAACGGCAGAGTGAATCTCGTTGAAGGACTTGAGCATGACTCCCCTCCCAGGGCGCGATGCCGGAGGCCTATCTATTTGGAGGTCTGGGCAGCCAGCTCCTCCAGACGTGCGATTACGGCCTCGATGGCCTCGGCGGGTGTGGAAGCCCCCGCCGTCACCCCTACCTTGGCGACACCAGTGAGCCATTGCTCCTGCAGCTCTTCCGCGTCCTCAAGGTGGTGGGTAGGGGTGCCGGTCGCCGCGCAGATCTCGGCCAACCGCCGGGTATTGGCGCTATGGTAGCCCCCGATGACGATCATCAGGTCTACCTGTCGGGCCAGGGCCAGCGACGCCTCCTGGCGGCGGGCGGTGGCGTCGCAGATGGTGTTGGCGACCACCAGTTCCTGCACCTGCGGCAGTAGCGCCGCCACCAACCGCTGCAGGGACTCCAGCGTCTGGGTGGTTTGGCAGACCACAGCCACTTGCCGCTGCAGGCGCAGGCCGGCCAGGTCGTCTGGGCTCTGCACGATCCGCGCCTGGTCGCCGGTATGGGCCACGATGCCCTGGGCCTCGGGATGATTAGGGTCGCCAAGCACCAGGACCTGATAGCCGTCACGGGCATACTGCGCGGCCTTCTGATGGACCCGCGCTACGAAGGGGCAGGTAGCATCCAGCAAGGTGATCCCACGCTCTCGCGCCAGGTCATACATCGTCGGCCCCGCACCGTGAGCGCGGATCATGGCCACGGACCCCCGGGCGAGGGTCTCCGGTTGCTCGCAAACCACCAGGCCCTGGGCCCTGAGGCGCTCGACGACCTGGCGGTTGTGGATTAGTGGTCCTAGGGCGTAGACGCGCGCGTGCCGCCCGGTGGCCTCCTCGGCCATCTCCAGTGCTCTGCGAACTCCGAAACAGAACCCGGCATGCTCGGCGAGGAGGATGTCCATCAAATCGAGGTCACGCCCCCCTCTTCCGCACCAGCCAGACCAGTCCCTGCCAGACCTCTCGTCGGGCGGGCAGGGCTTCGGCTAGAGCCAGGGCCCGGTCCGCTACCTCGTCGGCATAGGCCTGGGCGCCGGCCAAACCGAGCAGCGCCGGGTAGGTCTGCTTGCCGGCGGCCGCGTCCGCGCCGGCCGGCTTGCCCAGGACCGCCGCCTCCGCCGTGGCGTCCAGCAGGTCGTCAGTCACCTGGAAGAGCAGCCCGAGCGCTTCGCCGTACTCCCCCAGGCGCTGTACCCCGGCCTCGTCGGCCCCGGCCAGGATCGCCCCGGCTCGCGTCGCGGCGACGAAGAGAGCGGCTGTCTTGTGCAGATGAATGTAGGAGAGCAGGTCGGCCTCGGGCGGTTGGCGCTCGCCGGCGATGTCTGCCGCCTCCCCGCCAATTACTCCCTCGGCTCCGCTGTAGTGAGCGAATTCGCCCAGCACCCGGACGACCCGGTCGGGTGGAGTCAGGCGCTGCTCAGCCTGGCGAGCCAGCGCAGCGCAGGCCGCCAGAATCAGGGCATCGCCGGCCAGGATCGCGGTGCTCTCGCCGAAGGCCACGTGACTGGAGGGGAGGCCCCGGCGCAGGTCGGCGTTGTCAATCGCTGGCAGATCGTCGTGGATGAGGGTCGCGGTATGCAGCAACTCGAAGCCGCAGGCAGTGGGTAGCACCACTGTGCCGGGCAGGCCGTAAGTCTCCGCGGCCTGCTGCACCACCAGAGGGCGCACTCGCTTGCCGCTCTGCAGAGCATGGTACAGGGCCGGGCCCAGGTGCCCGGCGTGCGGCGAGACCCGGGGCAGAAAGTCAGGCAGCACGGCGTCCACCTGCTGCGCGGTCTGCTCCAGCAGGGCGCGGACCAACCCTACCGCTTCCGCCACGGTATCGGCGCTCACCGGGGGCACACCGCCTTAAGGATGCTCTCGTCCGTGGACTGGGCCACCTCGCAGCCCGGCTCCACGCGCAGGAAGTCTTCCTCGTTCCAGTCGCCGTTGCACATGGCGACAAAGAGACGGTCAGAGCCGGGGAGTTCCTCGACCTGCCAGCCGTATTCGGCGGCCACCCGCTCCGCCTGATCGCGGACGGCGGGCGCGTCGAACAGAGGCATACGAATGTAGGCAGCCGTGGTGTAGTTCTTCTGCCACTGGTTCTCAAACTCCCACAGGAACCGCCCATTGTCTTCGCCGTACTGCTCAATGTACTCCGACAGCGACTTGCCCATTCCCTGGCCCTGCTCCGGCAGGCGCATGGTTTCGGCTCCTCCGCGCTCCATCCAGCCCGCGGTGAAATAGTAGGTACCCGGCGCCCGCTCGAACTGTCGCTGGTAGGCCTCCCGCGAGCCCAGCAGGAGGGTGATGCAGTCATGACAGCGCGGGATGATGAGCGGGAGTTCCCGCGCCACCAGTCCGGCCGTGCCCCGGCTGCACAGGGCATAGCCCAGCACGATTGCCTCGTCGAGGGCGGGGTCCGTCCGGTCAATCTCAGCCTGTAGCACCCGCCTCATCTCCGCCGGGTTGTCGTGCAGACCCTTGGTAAGAAAGACGACATCAATGATGTGCGGCGACTGCGCCGCACACATGCTGATCTCGCGGAACAGGACTTCACAGGCGATGAGCCGAAAACGCATAGTGTACCCTCAATTCCGACAGACGCCACGGGAGTGGGCAGGAGGGTCCCCGGGCAGCTCCTTAGCGAATGGCGGTCGCCGAGCTGCCGGCTGCCTGTCCTACCTCGATGCGAGCCGGCGTGGCCGGCTTGACGGTCTGTGCCTCTCCGACAATGACGCTCTTGACCAGTTTTCCGTTCTCCCAGGTCTGTTTAGCTCGGACTCGCTTGATGCCGGGCTGTCCGGCGCTGACCTGGCGCCGCTCTCCCGGCTTGAGCGAGCTGCTGGGGACCGTCTGCGGCGCCTCCTGGTAGTGCTTGTCCACCACGACCTCTTTGATGCTGATCACTTTCAGAGGCGCGACGGAGATCTTGACTTGCAGCTTCGTGCCTGGCGGCGGTCGCTGGGCCACCGAAGGCACCCGCCGCAGCAGTTCGCTCAAAGGTAAGCCCAGACTGCGGGCGATCTGCTCGAGCGTGTCTCCCTTGCGAACCGTGTAGCTGCGCGTGTAACTAGAGCCGCGCAGCAGCGTGTCCACCGCCCGAGAGATATCCGCCTCGACCAGGCGAGGGGGAACCTGCACTTCGGCGAAGTCCAACTGGTTACCGAAATCCTGCTTGACCAGCACCTCGCCGGGCCCGATGAAGCGGGCCTGCGCAGCCTTGAGGACCTTCTGGGCCGTGTCCCGCGAGAGCACAATGACTGCCTGCTCGCCATCTACACGAATGGCCACCCCGCAGATAAGCGGCGTGACCAGAGGCGCCAGCTTCCCGGCCGCCTGATCTATGGTCAGTACCTCTTCTTCTCCCGCGGGCCAGTCCAAGTCCTCCCACTGCTCCCGCAAGACCACGCTCGCGCCGTAAGTCTGGCGCACCGGCTCCAAGAGTCGTTCCCGCACCCGTTGGGCCGCGTTCTGGTTGCTCACCAGGCAGACCAGGGTGCCGTTGAGCCGGATGGCCCGCGCCACGCGATGGCGGCCTCCGGCCAGCAGCGCGGCGACCAACACCACGAGCAGCAACAGACAGAGGAGGAGTCCACCCCGATACAGACGGAGAGTGTGCTGCAGCCGCTCGTAGCGGATATCGTGCTCCTCGGATGAGGCCAACGGCTTCCCCCTGATCGGAACGAGAGGTTGGAGAAGGGGGATGGGATGAAGACAAACGGAAACAGCAGCGCAACTTCAGCCCAACGGAAGCTCTGTCCCGGGCGATTGCTCTGACCTGCCGGTCCTCTTTTGCTGCCGTTGTGCCGTGGTTGGGCTGCTGTGTTGCTGTGTCGCTGGTTAGCCTGCCTTGGGGCTGCCGCTGGCGGCGATCTTCTCGCGCAGGTATTCGGCGGCCCGCTCAATGTTAGCCCGGTGCCAGTCCTCGTACTTCTGGCCGCTGTTGCGGTCGGGGTCGGGCAAGATTACGTCCGGGCGCAGTCCACGCTTCGTCTTGTCTTCGGGCCAACTGGCGCCCACGTCGCGCATCTTAGGTGTCAGGTATACGGCGGTGGAGAGGACCAGCGCAGAGTCGTCGTTAAGTCGGATGACGGTCTGCACCTTGGACTTGCCAAAGCTGCGCGTGCCGATGAGCGTAGCCCGACCCCGGTCTTGCAGGGCTCCGGCGGTGATCTCCGAGGCACTCGCCGTTCCCTGATCCAACAAGACTACTACGGGCAAGTCCGGAGGAACAACCGCGCCGGGCAGCGCATTGTAGGACTGGGGCGGTCCGCCCCGCTCCTTGACGTAGACTACCGGCCCGTCCTTCAGGAACAGACTGGACACGCTGATAGCCTGCTCCAGCAGGCCGCCGCCGTCCATAGACAGATCGAAGACCAGTCCCTTGATGTTCTGCGCTAGCAGCTTCTCGAGGCCTTCGCGCACCTCCCGCTCCGCCTGTTTGTTGAAGGTACGCAGCCACAGATAGCCGACGTTACCAGGCAGCACCTCCGTCTCCACGTTAGTGGCCTCGATGCGGCGGCGGGTGATGGTGACCTCAAAGGGGGTGGTGCGTCCCTCGCGCCGGAGCGTTAGAGTGACCTTGGTATTGGCCGGACCTTTCATCATGGTGATGACGGCCTGCAGGGTTCGGTCATGTACGGGCTTGCCGTCCACCGCCAGGATCTCATCGCCGGGCCGCATGTCCACCTCGGCCGCCGGCCCCTCCGGGATGATGGACATGATGATGATACGCGAAGGTTTGTCGCCCTCGGCTCTTTCCTGTTCGAGCCAGACGCCGATGCCCTCGAAGGCGCCCTCCACTTGCTTGCTGAAGTCGGCGTACTCCTCGGGGCTGAGGAACCGGCTGTAAGGGTCATCCAGCGAGGCCAGCATCCCCCGGATGGCGCCATAGGTCAGTTTTGTGGGGTCCTCCACCGGGTAGACGTAGTTGCGCAGGATCTTCTCCCGGACTTCCCAGAAGGTGGCCAGGGGGCGCAGGTCGGTGGCGGAGGGCAGATTCGTATCCACCTCCTGCTTGTACAGACCCGGCATCCACTGCGCTAGGTGCGCGGCCAGTCCATAGACGGAGGTATTGCCCAGACCCAGGCCCGCGGCGAAAGACCCCGCCATCAGCACCAGGACGGCTACCACCACCCAAACTCGCACGGCTCGACTTTCCATCTCTGTCCTCTGTTCTCCACCCTCGCCTTCGCGTCACCCTCGTCCGCAGTCGCGCACCGTTTCGGTGTGCACCGAAGCGGACATGCCCCATACAATTCGCCGGCGCCCCTCCGGTGACCTGCCTCGCGCTCCCGCGCGCCAACTAGCCCAGCGGGTTGGCGAAGTCCCCGTCACGCAGCACACTGAAATGCAGGTGCGGGCCGGTGGACATCCCGGTGCTGCCCACGCGGGCAATGACCTGGCCGCGGCTGACCAGTTGCCCCTCGCTGACCAGAATGGCGCTGCAGTGACAGTACCAGGTGTGCACTCCGCTGCCGTGGTCCACCACGACGGTTTGGCCGTAGGCTTTCATCCAGCCGGTGCTGATCACCAGTCCCTTGTCGGCGGCGCGGATCGGCGTGCCACTGGAAGCCGCGATGTCAACGCCCGTGTGCAACTTGTAGCGGCCGGTAATGGGATGTACCCGCATCCCATAGGAACTGGTAATGGGACCGCTCACCGGCTTGAGGAAGGACCCACTCCAGCTGCCTGAGTAGCGTCCGGAATACCCTCCGCCACTGCCCCCGGCCATGCGGGCGCGGATCATCGCCCGCAGTTGGGCTTCTTCCTGTTCCTGCTCCGCCAGCATCTCCTCGGCGGCTACCCGCTTGCTGTTGGCGTCGTGCAGAATCGCTTTGATCTCCGCCCGGTGCCGACGGGCCGAGGCCTCGTCTTCGGCGATCTGCTGCACCAGCGCCCGATGCCGGGCCTCCTGACGCGCTAACGCAGCGCGCTTGCGGTCCGCCTCCTCTCGCTTCTGGGTCAGCCAGTTGAGCAGGTACTCATCCTGGTTGACGATGACCGAAACGAAACGGCCACGATTGGCGAAATCGGAGAAGGAGTCCGCTTGCATCACGACGTTGAGATAGCCCGGCTGCCCTGACTTGTACAACGCCAGCAGATGCGCCTGCACATCCTGCTCGTGCTGGTCCATCCGCTTCTCGAGCCTCGCCAACTCCGCGCGGGCTTTCTCCAGATCGGAGCGAGTCTGGGCCAACTGCGCCCGCGCGCTGCTCAGGCGGCCCTGAATGGCCTGCAGTTCCCGCTGGGCCGCCCACAGCCGTTCTGTGGCTGCGGCCTGCTTCTTCTTGATCTCGCGAATCTGGGAGTAGATGCGCTCCTTGCGGCCCAGCAACTGATTCAGGCGGGAGCGCAGCCCCTGCGCCTGCGATTCGGACGCGAACAACATCAGCACCGCGAAGAGTAGTAGCCACGTCAGAAAACGGCGCGTAGAGGGTTGGGAGAATTGGTGTGGAATGATCATTTTTAGCATTGCCGGTGCGGCTGGCTCCGAAGCATTCTACCTTGTGAACCCCATGGGATTGACCCATTCCCCGTTGCGGAGCACCCCGAAATGCAGATGCGGCCCGGTAGAGCGGCCCGTACTCCCCACCTTGCCAATCTCCTGTCCACGGCTAACCAGCTCTCCGTCGCTGACGCTGATGTCGCTCATGTGGCAGTAGCAGGTGATGATGCCGCTGCCGTGGCTGATGATTACGGTCTTGCCGGAAACGGCTCCCCGCCAGCCAGCGGCAATGACCAGACCCTTGTCGGCGGCGTAGATAGGTGTGCCGTACGGGCAGGCCAGGTCCACCCCTTGGTGGAACTTGCGGTAGCCCAGGATCGGGTGCAGCCTCCACCCAAAAGCGCTAGTGAAGCGGTAGGAGTCCACCGGCTTGCGAAACGAGCCGCTCCAGGCCCCCGAGTACATCGGTCCCCCGCCCCGGGACCGCGCCCGCACCATCTCCTGGATGGCCCGCTGCTCGGCGTCCATCTGCGCCAACAGCGCTTCGCAGGCGGCGCGCTTGGTCTCCGCGTCTTGGAGGATGGCCCTGATCTCAGCACGTCGGGCCCGCACCCGGCGCTCGTCGGCGGCTACCTCTTTGACGAGCGTAGCGTGAGCGCGTTCCCTCTTCTCCAGTTCGGCGCGCCGGGCATCACAGCGGTTCTGCAGATTCTCCAGCCGCGCCAGGAAGTAGCGATCCTGGTTGACTACGGCGCTGACGAAGCGTCCCCGGTTGGCAAAATCGTCGAAACTGTCGGCCTCCAGCACTACGTTCAGGTAGCTGCTATCCCCAGCGCGGTACAGGGCCAGCACGTGGGCCTGGACGTTCTTGGCATGCGCCTGCAGTTCCCGCTCTAATCGCTGCAACTCGGCGCGAGTCTGCTCCAAGTCACGGCGCGTGGCGGCCAGCCGGGAGCGGGCCGTGCGCAAGCGGTCTTGCGTAACCTCCAGGTCTCGCTCGGCCACCTCCAGCCGCCCGGTAGCAGACCGCTGGATGCGCTTGAAGTAGCGCAGGTCGCTGCGGACTTCCTCCTTGCGCTGCGCCAGGCGTCGCAGACGGCCGGAGAGGCTCTCTGCCTGCACCGGAACTAGCGCCCCGGCCAGCACCAAACTGAGCACAAGCCGCGCGAGGCGTTGAGATGTGGACGGACCGGGCATGCGATTGACTGCGAAACGCCTCTGGTGGGCTCCTTCTTATCTCTCGACGAGGATGTCTCTAGACCTCTTGCAGATGCCTCTGCAAGCCGATCAGGCTTCCCAGGCCGCCAAAGATGCAGCCCAGCAGCACAACCCCGATGGCCAGCACCGCGAGCATCCCCGGCGAGTACGTCAGTCTCAGGAAGGGCAAGCCTCGCTCGGCCACCTCCTGCACGTAGCTGTACCCGGGCAGCAGCAGCAACATCGCCACAATTCCACCTGCTGCGCCCTGCAGGATTCCCTCCAGCAGGAAAGGCACTCTGATGAACCAGTTGGTAGCGCCCACCAACTGCATAATGCGAATTTCGCGTCGGCGGGCATAGATGGTCAGCCGGATGGTCACACTCACCAGCAGCAAAGTGGCCGTTCCCAGCACCACCACCGCCAGCAGCCCGGCAATCTTGATGCCCCGGGCCAGGGCCAGTAGTCGCTCTGTGGTCTGCTGCGCATACCGTACTTCGGCTATCCCCTCGATGGCCTTGACACGGGCGGCGACGGCACTGACTTCGTTAGGGTCAGCCGGCGCCAGGCGGAAGGAATCAGGCAAGGGGTTCCCGATACGCTTGAGCTGACTCAGGTTGATCTCGAAGCCCCGCGCTGTCTCCTCCAAGGCCTGGTCCTTTGATACAAAGCGCACCTGGGCGATCCCCGGATCGGCTCGCAGCTGCTTCTCAATCTCTTCTCGCTTCGCGCCTTTGGCCAGGTCCGCCGTGATCTCCACCGCTGCGGCTTGTCGGCTGGCCAGTTGGTCCAGGTTAAAGGCGGTCAAGGCAAAGGCGCCCAGCACACACAGAGCCACGGCGACGTTAGTGACGGCGGCGCCGCTGATGGCCCCATTGCGGACAATCGCGCTCCAGGCCTGGGTCAGCAGGAACTCGACAGTGTTAAGCCGCATGGTAGCCACCTCCCTCCTTGGCGTCGCGTACCACGACTCCCTGGACCAGCTCTACCACCCGTCGCTGCATGGCGTCCACGATCGCGGTGTCGTGCGTGGCGCAGATCACCGTCGTCCCGCGCTCGGCTATATCCGCCAGCAGCTGCACGATGGTACGGGAAATGGCGGGATCGAGGTTGCCGGTCGGCTCGTCGGCCAGCAAGATGGGTGGGGTGTTGACCAGGGCCCGGGCGATGCAGACCCGCTGCTGCTCCCCGCCGGAGAGGTGCTCAGGATAGGAGTCCGCCCGGTCAGCGAGCCCCACCAGCTCCAAAACGAGCGGCACCTTGCGGTGTTTGTCCCGCCGCGACATCCCGATTACGTCCAGCGCAAAGCCCACGTTCTCCCACACGGTTCGCTGCGGCAGTAGGCGGAAGTCCTGGAAGACCACCCCTACCTTGCGTCGCAGCAGCGGCACCCGGTAGCGGGGCAACTGACTGACGTCCTGTCCGTCCACGATCACCTGGCCGCTGGTAGGCTCGATCTCGCGGTAGATGAGCTCCAGGAGTGTGGACTTGCCGCTGCCGGAGGCGCCAGTGATGAAGGCGAACTCTCCGCGCTCAAAATGCAGGTCTACCTCCGCTAGGGCCTTTGTCCCGTCCGGGTAGACCATGCTTACGTTCTGAAAATGGACCATGACAGGCCTCGTGTGCGCTAGTTGCTGCAACTGGGACTGCGAGGGTGCGGCGCCGGCCGTTTCCGACGCTTTGATTATACCAAAACGCGAGGCTCGGCGGCAACCGATGCGGCTGCAGAGGATGTGACCTCCACCTGTCAGTGACTCGGCTCACAGCAGGTGCTGGACTGCTCGCGCTCGCTGCGCAATCGCGGCTCGGCTCGCCCTGAACTGTGGCGGTCGGTAGCCCTCGCCTGGATCGGCACTACTCGTTCGGCACCGGCGGGCGCCAGTTGGCCGGCTTGCTGCCCCAGACGCGGCGGGGCTCGGCTACGTATAGCGGGACGTAGTTGGCGCGCCGCAGCCCGATCTTCGCACTGGAAGCCGCGTTGTCTCCGGTGCAGACGTCAAAGCGGTCGCGGCCCTTGACAGCGCTGCCGGTGTCTTCGACGACCAGTACCTGGTTGACGGGGTGGCCCATCCAGATAACGCTGCCGGGACCCCAATAGGCTGGGTCAGCCGCACAGATGCCCCACCGGACGCGGGTGCCCCAGCGGGTCCAGGGCCCTCCCCCGTCGGCGTCTCGGCTGCTGTAGCCGGTGATCCGCGCCTCTCGCATGGGGGTGGCCAGCGCTTTGACCAGCAGCGGGAGAACCCAGTCGCGGGTCTCGGTGGACTTGCCTGCCCGCATGAAGGCAATGACCCCCTCCAGCGGGTGACCGTGAATGCGGTCTGCAGGCGGTGCGCACGGGAGGGGGATCCTGTATTCCGACTCCGACGAGGCCCCCGTAGTAGTGGCGTTCTCCACCCCGGAGGCAGTTGTAGCCTCCAAGAGGGTCAGAGAAGCGGTGGCGGGTGCCAGGGCGGCGGTCGCTTCCGCGCGGGCCGTAGTGTCAACACTGCCGCGCCCACTCCAGAGCAGCAGGGCGCAAGCCACGGGGAGACCGACGAGGTAGAGCCGATGGTAGTGCTGGAATGACTTCAGTTCAGTTGTTCTTGAGCTACGCATGAGTCCTTGAGCCGATGGTCCGGTAAACAGCAGAGAGGGTGCCACTCCCAGCGGCAAGCCCGCCAGGGGGCGCTTCCTCAAGGGGCGAAAGCGCCGGCGCAGTGACGTGGCGAAGCAGTGGGGGGACCAAGGAGGTGAACCGGGAGACAACCTGAGGTGGGTAGTAGGCCTACCCTTGCGTCATGAGGGAGCGGGCGTGGCGCGCCCGCCGGGCAGTGCGGAGGCGACCGAACCAGTTTTCCAGGCAAGAGAGAGCAGGATACTTGCTCGACACCGGACTAAACGACCGCCCGGCCTGCTCCGACTTGCGGGAAGGGCTAGGGCTCACTCCTTTCATCTTCCGATCAAATTGGCCCCTTCCGGGGCGACGACAGCCCAAATGCTAACCGAAGCCGCTGCGAAAGTCAAGCCCTGCGCGCAATTCCATAGAACTTGTGTATGATGACGGAGCTGACTGCTGCGCCCCGGGATCCGTTCCTGCGGCGCGCGACCGTCTCTTCCTACCGGTTAAAGCGCCTGTCCACCTGGGCCGAAGCAAAGTCCACAATGATGGGGTCCCCGTGCGGGCAAACCGCCGGGGCCTGCGTCACTAGGAGTGCCCGCAGTAGCCCTTCCATCTCCTCTTGCCGCAGTCGCTGTCCGGCGGTGATAGCTCCATGGCAGGCTACCCGTGCCCGGATCTCTCGCTGTGCGTGGCCCAACTCACCGGGGAGGCCGGTCTCGGCCAAGTCTGCCGCTAGATCTCGCAGCAGGGCCAGTGGCTCTCGATAGACTGTCCCCGCCGGCACCGCGCGCACCAGCAGGCTGCTGCCACCGAATTCCTCCAGCTGGTACCCCAGCGCTTCGAGGGTCTCCCGGCACTCCAGCAGCGCGGCGCACTCCTTCCCCGATAGCTCGAGGCTCTGCGGAATGGTCAACAATTGCGAGGGAACTCTCCGTTGCTCTGACTGCAAGCGCTCGAACAACACCCGTTCGGCCGCCCGGTGCTGGTCAATCAGGAGTAGCCGGTCCCCGGTCGCGGCCAGCAGATACCGATTCCACAGCTGCCCCAGTAGGGTGACCTCGCCGCTCAGTTGGTCCAACTCGGGTTCCTCTGCCCCGCTCCTTCTTTCTTGCCGGGGGAAAAAGAGGGGAGCGAGGTCGCCGGTCTCCCCATGTACCTCCACCCCTACGTCTCTATCGTCTACCTCGTCGAAGAACGGATTGACCCGCAGCCGCTCAATTTGCCCACGCCGGTCGAGATCGGGCAGCCCCAACCTGCCCGCCGGTAGCAATCCCGGGCCCCTCCCCGCTTCCCCCGTTGGGGGGTACCGACGGTCCAGCGATCGGTACCCTGCCGCCGCCAACGCCTCCGCCACCGCCCGCTCGGTCAGCGCGTAGATCTCGCCCGGGCGCCGGAACCGCACCTCAATCTTGGTGGGATGGACATTGGGGTCAACCTCTCTGGCGTCCAGCTCCAGACGCAAGGCACACAGTGGCTGGCGCCCCGCCGGCAGCAGCATCCCATAGGCGCTAGTCAGCGCCGCCCCCAGGCTCCGGGAGCGCACGTATCGCCCGTTGACATAGAAGAACTGATGGGCCCGGGTCGCCCGGAGCAGCCGCGGGGAGGAGATCACCCCACTGAGGCGCAGCGCCCCGACCTGCAGGTCCACCGGCAGCAGCTCCCGCGCCGCGTCGCTGCCCAAGGCCGCCGCCAGGACCTCTCGCATCTCCCCCGTGCCGCCAGTAGCCAGCACCTGAGCGTCGTTGTGCAGCAGTCGGAAGGACAGGTGCGGATAGGCCAGGGCCAGGCGGACGAGCCAGTCCACGCAGTGGCCGCGTTCGGTGGCGGTGGTGGCCAGGAACTTGCGCCGAGCCGGGGTGTTGTAGAAAAGATCTGAGACGGTGACGACCGTCCCCGGCGCACAGCCGACTTCTTCCAGCGCCACAATCTCCCCTCCCTCCACCAGAATGGCGGTCCCCGCTTGCTGCCCGGCGGGACGGCTGACGATCTTCAGGCGGGCCACCGCGCCGATGGAGGGCAGCGCCTCCCCGCGGAAGCCTAGCGTAGTGATGGCCTCCAGGTCCCCAGCCTGGCTGATCTTGGAGGTGGCAAACCGATGCACGGCTAGCACCAGGTCCTCCGCGCTCATTCCGCAGCCGTCGTCCACGACTTGGATGAGCTGCCGCCCGCCCTCACGCAGGCGCACCTCGATCCGTCGCGCCCCGGCGTCGATGGCGTTTTCCACCAGCTCCTTGACCGCCGAGGCCGGGCGCTCGACGACCTCGCCCGCCGCGATCCGATTGGCCAGATTGTCGGGGAGGATGTGAATAGTGGACATGGCGGAACGGCGGCAGAACGACGGATGGACGACCGCAGAACAGCGGCGGGGCAGAACCCCTCCGCAACCAGCCCCGTCAATACTCTCCCTATCCCGCAGACAAGATGGTAAGCGGGTGAGGCGTCTACGCCTCCGCTATCCAACTCCGCAACGCCCCCGCCGCCTGGGGCAGGATCTCCTCTGCTGCCCACTCCGCAATCCACTCGCCCGACAGCGCTTCTTCATACCCGGCGGTTTTGAGCAGGCGGATGCCCTTAGCGAGCGGCACCATCCCCTCGCCCATCATCGCCCCCTTGAACTCATCAGCCTTCTCCGGGTCCCAGGTGTAGTCGTGCACATGGCAATGGTAGACCCGCCCAGCCAGATGTCGCCAGGACTCCTCCGGCGTCTCCCCGAAGCGGGCAGTGTGGAGCATGTCCCAGTTGAAGCCCAGGCGTGGGTGGTTGATCGCGTTGACCACTAGGGCGGCGTGCTCGGCACGGCAGAAGAAGTCATGGGTCTCCAAGCACAGGTTGACGCCGCAGGAGTCGGCTGCCTCTACGCACTGCGCCAGCCCTTCGGCTACTCGCCGCGCGCCCTCTTCCTTGCTCACACCCTCGTCCGGCGGCATGCCGCCGAAGACGCGGACATTCGGCGCGCCCAGGTCCGCGGCCAGTTGCAGGTACCGCTTGGTCTCCTCGACCATCTCGGCCACTGGGCCCGGATCGGGAAAGTTGTACCTGAGCGAAGTCGCCAGCGCCGGCAGCCCTACCCCGCAGTCGGCACACTGCGCCCGGAGCACTTTGCGCTGGGCCTTGGTCGTACTCAATTCGATCCCATGGGCGTGGCCCGCTGCGCAGCGGGGCTCGATCCCGTCGTATCCATACCGAATCGCCGCTGCCAGATGCTGCTCCAGGCTCCACTCGGGCGCTACAAAGGTCATAAAGGCTATGGTCATAGGCTACTCTCCGTTCGATGTGATTGTGGGGACGGTGTTCACGCGTCGCCGTGCGACAGACGCCCGTGCGGCAAGTTCTCCGTTCGGGAATGGGCGCGGGTCGCGCACCGACAACGCGGAATGCACCTCTACGGGAACCTCCTGGACAGGTACCTGCTTCCCGCCACCCCGAACCTCAACGGCGCCTGATCGCCTTTCCCGGGAGGCAGACCGATTCGGGCCCCCACCCGGTATTCGACATCGCGCCTGCGCTTTCGGGTGATGAACAGCGGGGGAGAGGTGAGCTCTGTCTGGTTCAGCGCTTCGGTGATCCCCAACGCCTGGCACAGTCTCCCCGGCCCGCTGCACAGCTCCTCGAGCCGCTGCATCCCGCGCCGTTCCCGCATTATGTCTATCCCGGCGGCCGGCTCCAGTGCGCGGATGAGCACAGCCTCCGGCGTCCCCTCGGGCTGCGTCACCGCGTTCAGACACCAGTGCACGCCGTAGATGCGGTAGACGTAGGCGGTCCCGGGAGGCCCAAACATGGCAGCATTGCGCGCCGTCTGCCCCCGATGGGCGTGGGAGCCGGGATCGCCGACCAGGTAGGCTTCGGTCTCCACGATAACCCCCGCGGTCAAGGCCCCTGGCTGGGCGTGCACCAGCAGACACCCCAGCAGGCTCCGGGCTACTTGCACCGTCGGCTGCAGATAGAAGTGTCGGGAGAGAGACACCATACGCGCCGGCGCGAGATCTCCCTCAGCAGCAGTCACCACTGATTATTCCGCCTCGTTCGTGGGTATAATAAACGCACAAGGGTGAGCCTGCATATCCTGGATGGTTCAGCAAATCCCCCAAGTGCCCCCTGCAACCGTTCCGAACCAGGCTCATCCTTCTCTTGTGTCTCCAGGTTCCGCGGCCGATTGCCCCTGACCTGCCTCGTCACGGTCGGAGGAGGCGTGGAGGCATCTGCGGCCAGCCCGAGCCTGCTATTGTGGTCCCGCCTCCCCTTGACACTCGCCCCGTCTCTCGCTATATTACCCTCGTTGGCCGAAGTGGTGGAATTGGCAGACACGCTGTCCTCAGGAGGCAGTGGGCTCATGCCCGTGCCGGTTCGAGTCCGGCCTTCGGCACCAGTTTTCCTCCGGTGAGGCGGCGCCCTGGAACAGCGCCGCCTCTTCCCTGTACCCCGGGCCGACAGGTCCGGCTAACTCGTTCCGCGAGGCGGTACCGCTAGCCGCCACCACATCTGAAAAGGGAGGAAGTTCCACATGCGCCTCACTCAACTGCTGCTGGCGCTGGTCCTGCTTGGGCTCAGCGCTTCCCTGGCTCTGGCCGGGGACATCGTCGCCATGCCCACCGGCAACATGATGCCGGCCAAGACCGCCTCCTTGGGCTACATCTACTGGAACACGGAAGGGCAGAACGTACCCGGCCTGGGCACCATCGGGGATGTGACCAACGTCGTGGAGCTCTTCTACGGCGTCACCGATCGCCTGGAGCTTGACTACCTGTGGGTTCAGCCGGAGGGCTGGGGCCGACTTCCCGGCACCGACAGCAGTATGTCGGAACTGAACGTCTACTATGCCGTCGTCAAAGAGAAGACCGGGGAGCATCCCTCCCTGATCGTGGGCGCCACCAACCTCACCGGCAATAAGTGGCTGCCCAGTGACTCGCGGCCCAACCCGCCGCGCTTTGACGACCGTGTCTCGGCGTTCATTCTCTCGTCTTACAACGTCCTGGAACCGGCCGGCCCGCCTTCCTGGGCGCACCCGTTGGTCCGTCTGCATCTGGGCTGGGGCGACAACTGGCACGTCAATCGGTACTTCGGTGGTGTCCAGATGATGCTCAGCCCCAAGTACGGACTGGCCGTGCTCAACTACCAGGGCCAGCCCTCCTACCTGGGGGCCTGGATGCCCATCCAGGGCCTGGAGTTGAACGCCGGTTGGAGCCAGGGCGACCCGCTGGGCCACGTCGCCTATACCAAGAGCTTCTAGCCCATTCTGGCGGCAGCTTCCCTGGAGCCCAAAAGCAAGGGGCCAGGCGCCGTTTCTCCGCTTCGTCCGGGCGAAACCTCTCCGGACGGCGCGAGAGACGTGGTCTGGCCCCTCTTTCTACTCGGCCCCGATCATTTGATCGGTGCGGTCTCCCACTAGCTTGACGACAATCTGGGCCGGATCTGCCTGCCCTACCTTCCACACCCGGGCCGCCGCCTCGATATAGGTCGGGCAGGGGTCCAGCGGCCAGGGCTCGCCCTTCACCGCAGCGCGCTTTGCCTCTAGGATCTGCCGCGCCGTCTGGTCCAGCGCCACCGGATCGCGCGAGCAGAGCATCCCCCTGTAGTCCCAGCGCGGTCGAGCAGGTGGCATCCCCCCGCTGTCGGTTCCGCCCCCCTCCGTCGGCTGCTCTCGGGCGTAGTGGGGCTGAGTGCAGTCAAGTAGGTGGAGCACGAGCTTGTTGGCCAGGACTCGGCGGGCTGCCACCGAGCCGAGGCTATCGGGCTGGGCAAGCACCCCGAAACGGGTCGGAGCGTCCACCGCGTTCAGACAATTGTACAGCGCGCCGGTCATGCCCAGTTCCGGGCTCAGGCGCAGCCGGCCCATGCTCACCAGCTTGTCACACTGGTCCAGCACCATCCGGCTGACCCCGCCCCGGTAACCGACGGCGTCGGCGCCATATACGCGGACGCCCGAGCCGCTCTCCGCGCCCAGCGCAAAGCCGGCCGCAAAGAGATCTGATTCCTTGGCCGAGAAAATAAACAGTCGAGCCGGGGACAGGCCCGCCTGCACCAACTGCTCCAGGACCGCCTCGACCATGATCAACGGCAGCGGCGGAGGGGCCGCGTCAATCATCAACGCCACCCGATCAGTCGGGTCGAAGAGTCTCCACGGACTGGCGACCCCAGCAGCTTCGGCGGAGCCCTTGACCAGGAAGTCAAGGACGTTCCAGTCGAGCTTACCTTCGGGGTAGACACCGGGGGGGGCGTAGACCGGGCCCGGCAGATACAGGTGGTCGCTGCGCGCCAGTCCCACCAGGCTGGGGGGAACTGGCGCTTGCTCAGCCAACAATGGGCCGGCGAGGCGCCAAGTCGCCAGGGCCAGGGCCGCCCGTGCACCTGTGCGCAAGAACTCCCTGCGTGTCATCACTGAGAGAGGAGCGGAGACCGGCAGATAGCTAGCCTCCATCTTCGCGGCTCCCTCCCGTTCCGACCATGATCCTCCCGAGCCGGCCCCGGCTTCCCCTTTGGCCCTGGCCACTTGCCACTAGAAGATGCTCAGTCCGGCCTTCTCCCAGTCCGCCAGGAACTTCTCCTCGCCTATGTCCGTAAGCGGATGCTTGTACATTCTCTCCAGCACGTCAAAAGGCATAGTGGTGATGTCGGCCCCCAGCAGGGCCGCCTGCAGCACGTGCTGCGGGCCCCGAGCGCTGGCTACGATGATTTCGGTGTCATAGCCGTAATTGTCGTAGATCTGCACGATCTGCTCCACCAGTTTCATTCCGTCGTGCGCGATATCGTCCAGGCGGCCGACGAAGGGGGAGATGAAGGCGGCTCCGACCTTGGCGGCCAGCAACGCTTGCAGCGGCGAAAAACACAGCGTCACGTTGCAGCGAATGCCCTCCTCGGCCAGGATGCTCACTGCCTGCAGACCAGCGGGGAGCAGGGGGATCTTCACCACGATATTGGGGGCCCAGGAGGTCACCTCGCGCGCCTCGCGCAGCATCCCCTCCAGATCCTTGCTGATGGCTTCCGCACTGATGGGACCGGAGCAGAGGCTGGCGATCTCGGTCACCACCTCCCGGAAGGGCCGCCCGGTCTTGGCGGCGTGGCTGGGATTGGTGGTGACCCCGTCCAACACCCCCAGGTCGTTGGCGGCACGAACCTCATCGGCGTTGGCGGTGTCCAGGAAGATCTTCATTGCGGTTCCTCTCTTGCGGGGGATGACGCCTGACTCCTGATCAGGTCGCCAGGACCAGGCCTGCAGCACACCCACAGGCGCCTCGCCCCGTCTTCCGGAGGCAAGGCGCCGATCGGTGCTCAGAGGCCAACGTGCCCGGATCAAGTGCCGGACGACAAGCGCCCCTCGGGCTAGCCAACGGCCTCCACGGCGGCCACCTCTGGAATCTCCTCCCTCAGGGCCGCCTCGATTCCCATCGTCATGGTCATCTGCGACATGGGGCAGCCTCGGCAGGCGCCCTGCAACTTGACCTTCACCACGCCGTCCTCGCCCACCTCTACCAGCTCCACATCTCCGCCGTGCGCCTGCAGGGCCGGGCGTACCTGGCCCAACACTTCCTCAACTCGCTCTTTGAGTTCCATTCAAGTGTCCTCCATGGATGGTCCGCAACTGGCCGGGACCTTGCCGGCCATTGTATGAGACCCTCCGGGGGGTGTCAAGGTTCAGGACAGTTCGTGCCGTGGTACGGCGATAGCGTCACCCCTCAACAGTTCAGCGGAAATGTCACCCTATGGAACAGGTGATGCTGACTGTGCAAGAACAGAAGGCACGGGGAAGCGCTGACTCGGCTCGACGCTCGAGAATGCAAAGCCGCGCGGGTCTTTAGGGCTGCGCTGCGTCAGGTCTGCGGCAAGCGGCAGCGCAGGTGCCTTGTCTAGCTGGGGGGGGCAGACTCGGCGCCGATGCCTGCTACGATTCCTCCTCTCACCGCCACCCTCCGTCAGTTACCGGCAGGAACAGGTCACCCTCGACGACCTCAGGCCGACCTCCCGTTTCTACTCCGGCGGGGAGGGCAGAGGCGGTCCAGCGGCGAATATGAGCGCGGCAGGGGCGGTGGTGTCTGCCTCGTCAGAGGAAAGGCTGGCTGGAGGAGGACGCCAGCGCACGAGGTGCGGGCTCTGGGTCCTGTCCTGCTTAGGGAACGTGCTCATGAAGATGCCGTTGGCTGTCCTGATCATAGTCCTAGCGGCGGGAGTAAGCGCCGCTCAAGAGGACGTGCCGCCACCCTTGCCCGGCGGAGGCCTCTTCTTCGACGCCATGCCCGTGCTACGCGAAGGCCGCATTCTCGTGCCGCTGCGTCCACTTGTCGAGTGGGCTAACGGCCGCGTGGTTTACGACCGCGGCCACGTCGCCGCCTATGAGCAAGGGGCAGCACAGCCCCGCCTGGAACTGGTCGTCGGCGTTCCGCAGGCGCGGCTTAGCGGGGTTCCCTATGCTCTGGACTTCCCACCTGAGATTCGCAGCGGGCGTCTGTTCGGCCCGCTGAAGTTCGTGGCCGAGTCTTTCGGGGTGTGGGTCGAGCCGCAGGGCTCCCTGGTGACGCTCCGGCTCCCGCAGCTCAACCGGGAGGTTCGCATGGCGATTCCTCCCGAACCCGGGTCGCACCAGGAAAAGATCTGGACACAGCTGGGGGTCTACTACGGTCTGCCGGCGCCCACTCCGGTCGACCTTCAAACCTTGCCTCACTGGCGTCTCTTTTCCGCGCAGCGCCAGCGGGAACTGCTGGCCGAGCTAGGCCCCAGCGCGCCCACTCTTATCGAGTCGCACTGGGGCGGGCGATCCCTGGTCGGCTTGCGCATCTTGTCCGATGCCGTAGATGAGGGGGCGGGTGCTGCCACCGTTCAGGTGATGGTCAAGTACGCCGACGGGGCCATATACGAAGAGGGCTTTAGCTTCGTTCTGGAGCCGGAGGGCTGGCGCATTCGTCGTCAGTCCAGCGCGCAGAGGGAGTAGACGGGCTGCCGGGCGTGCCTTGCTCCCGGGGAACCAGCCCACGGAATCCCCGTCGTTCTCAGCCATGGGAAATGCCAATCCCAACCTGCGCAAGGGCCTGGGCCGAGCCCTGGTCAGCGCCATCGCACGCTTCCTGGCGCGGCGAGTACGCCGCCGCTCACTGGCGCAGCTGCGCCCCTTGGCTCGCCGTCTAGCCTGGGTCCTACGTTGCTTGGCCCCCGCCCGGCTCAGATTGGCTCAGCGGAACATGGCCTTGACGCTCCCCGGCTCGTACCAGCCTCGCGACTATTGCCGGCTCGCGGTCGAGTCCACCTATCATATGGTGCTCACCGGACTGGAACTGCTCAAACTCCCTGCGCTTGCTCCGGAGGACCTCAGAGCGGCCACTCGTCTGGAGGGTCTCGAGCATTTGCGGGAGGCCCTGTCGAGGGACCTGGGCTGCCTCATGCTCACGGCGCACTTCGGCTCCTGGGAACTGGGCGGAGCCGCTCTGGCCCTGGCCGGTATCCCCATGAGCGTCATCGGGAGCTACTCCAGCAGCGGAGCCCTGCTGGTCAACGAGGCGCGGGAGTCACTGGGAGTAGAGGTGATCGAAGCGGACGACCTGCGCGGGATGCTACGCGCCCTGCGGCACGGTCGCTGTCTGGCGATTCTGCCGGATCTCTCACACGTTGCGCGCAGTTCTATAGTAGTGGACTTCCTGGGCCGCCCCGCCCTCACGGCGGTGGGCATGGCCCTCATGGCCCAACGTACAGGCTGCGCCGTAGTCCCGGCCTTTTCACTGCGCGAGTCGGACGGTACCTGCCGGGTCCGCGTCTACCCCGCTCTCGATTTGGCCCGTAGCGATTCCCCGGAGCGGGATCTTCGTGATAACACCGCCCTGTTCAATCGGGTCATCAGCGATCAGATCGCCGCACACCCGGATCAATGGCTCTGGCTGCACAACCGCTGGAAGTTCTACCCGGGTTTCATATCCGAAACGCAAGTGTCAGACGCCACGGTCGGACCGTAGCCTCTGACACTCTTCCCCCCTGCCCGCTTACGACGACCAGGGGATGGCTGACTCTACCAACTCGAAAGTGGATTCCTCGTTGGTCGAGTCCCAGTCTGCAAGGATTTCGCCGGTCGCATTTTCCCACTGCAACAGCCGCTCAGCCAGCGGGTCCTCAATCAGCCGCCGGACCGCCCGCCGCAGGGGTCGCGCGCCCATGCCCGGATCGAAGCCGACCTCGGCCAAGTGCTCGCGCAGTGCCTCGCTCAGCGTCAGCATCAGCCCCCGGCGGGCGAGCTCATCCGAGACCGGCCGGACTTCCAACTCCACGATCTCCCTGATTTGCTGCCGCGACAGAGCGTGGAAAACCACCACGTCGTCTAGGCGGTTGAGGAACTCGGGACTGAAGGTCTTGCGCAGCTCCTCCATGACCCGCGTCTTCATCCGCTCATACTCGCGCTCTTGCTGGGAGTGGGTCTGACGCTGGGTCTCGCGGCCGAACCCGATGCTGTAACCCTCGGTGATGGTGCGCGCCCCCACGTTGCTGGTCATGATGATGACGGTATTCTTGAAATCAACCCGCCGCCCCTGCGCGTCGGTGAGCACCCCATCCTCCATGATCTGCAGCAGGATGTTGAACACATCTGGGTGCGCCTTCTCGATCTCGTCGAAGAGGACTACCGAGTAGGGGCGCCGGCGCACTGCCTCGGTCAACTGCCCGCTCTCGTCATAGCCGACATACCCGGGCGGCGCACCGATCAGGCGCGACACGCTAAACTTCTCCATGTACTCCGACATGTCCACCCGCACCAGCGCCTCTTCGTCGCCGAACAGGAAACGTGCCAGAACTCGGGCCAGGAGGGTCTTACCGACGCCAGTCGGTCCCAGAAACATGAACGATCCGATGGGCCGCCGCCGATCCTTCAGGCCGGCTCGGCTCCGCCGCACCGAGCGCGCTACCGCCGCGATCGCCTCATCCTGCCCCACGATGTCAGCATGCAGCGCCGACTCCATGCGCAGCAGCCGCTGCGACTCCGCCTCGGTCAGCTCCATCACCGGCACCCCGGTCCACATCGAGACGATCTCCGCGATGTCCTCGCGATGTACCTCCGGCGCGGCCCGCTCCGCCGGTGCGGAATCCTCGCCTCGCAGGCCGGACTCGAGCGACTCGCCCAGGGCTCCCGCCAAATTCTCCTCGCGGGGTTCCCGCAATTGGCGCAGCTTCACGCGGGAGCCTGCCTCGTCCACCAGGTCTATGGCCTTATCGGGCAGCATCCGGTCGCTGATGTAACGAGTAGACAGGTCCACCGCCGCCTCCACCGCGTCAGGGGTGTAGGCCACGTGATGGAAGTCCTCGTAGCGATACTGAATGCCCGCCAGTATCTCCAGCGTCTCTTCCCGGGTCGGCTCGCGAACCATCACCGGCTGGAAGCGTCGCTCCAGGGAGGGGGTCTTCTCGATATACTTGCGATACTCGTCCAGGGTGGTAGCGCCAATGACCTGCATCTCTCCGCGGGCCAGCGCGGGCTTGAGTATATTGGAGGCGTCCATAGCCCCCTCGGCCGCTCCGGTGCCTACCACCGTGTGCAGCTCATCCAGGAAGACGATCACGCGTCCGTGCGACTCGCGGATCTCCTCCATGACCCGCTTCATCCGCTCCTCAAACTCACCGCGGTACTTGGTACCCGCCACCAGGCTGGCCAGGTCCAGCGCCACCAGCCGGCGATCGCGCAGCGGCTCGGGCACGTCGCCACTGGCAATCTTCTGGGCCAGACTCTCGGCGATGGCCGTCTTGCCCACCCCGGCTTCGCCAATGAGACAGGGATTGTTCTTGGTGCGACGGCACAGTATCTGCACGACCCGGTCCACTTCCTGCTGTCGCCCCATGACCGGGTCCAGCACGGCCTCGCGGGCCAGTTGAGTCAGGTCCCGACTGTAGTGATCCAGGGTAGGCGTCTGGGAGCGCGCCTGTTGGGGAGCTCCGGAGCTGGTCCCGCTGTTGATTTCCTCCACCATCCGCCGGATGGTGCGCAAGTCCGCGTTGTGGTGCCGCAGCAACTGGTAGGCTGGGCCCTTGCCCAGCCGCAGCAGCCCCAGCAGGATGTGCTCGGTGCCCACGTGCGAATCGTTCATCTGTCGCGCCTCATTGTAGGCCAGCGACAGGACTTGCTGGGCGTCCGGGGTAAACGACAGCTCGGGGGAGGGTTCAGTATAGACGCCGGGGGCCAGTTGGCTCTGCAAGTCGGCGGTCAGGGCTTCCACGTCCACACCGGCCCGAGTCAGCGACTCGAGGGCTGCCCCCTCAGCCAGCCGCAGTAGCCCCAACAGCAGATGCTCGGTGCCGATCAGCTGCGCCCGGCTCCGGGCGGCCTCGGAATGAGCCAGCAGAATGGCCCGACGGGCCGTACTGGTGAATCGTTGCCAAATCTCCATGTTCTCTGATTGCCTCGCTTGGCCAAGTGCTACTGCGATCTGGGGCGGCAGTTGTCTGCGGCGGGTACGTGTCCGTCGTGCGCCTGGGACGGCAGTTCCCTAGGGGAACGGGGACCGCGCGCCCCTACCGGGTGTGCTCGCAGCCCGAAGATTGTCTCCCTCCTCCTGGAAGCGCGCCCGGAAGCGGCCTCCGACATTGTATTAGACGCAAGCCGGACAGGTAAAGTTTCCCCTGTCTGGAGGCGGGCTAAACCCCGTCAGAGAAAAAGAGCCGGCCGCAACGCTGGCACGGAGAGCGTGTTTACCGAGGTTGGGGATGGGCTCCTCACAGGGCCCTAGGTTGCGAAATATCCGCCCGTGCATGGGGCAGACCGTAGGAATATGGTCGTTCCTGGCAATTGCGGGTGGACATTGTCGGGCGCAGACACTCGCCGGAGCCCACTCCTACAGCAACAGAGCGCCCGATCAGATACGCTCTGAGACCGGTAGCTGGAGGCCGACCCGTGCCTGCTCTTGTGCGTTCGTCGCCGGGAGGTGGAATTGCCAGCCAGCAGCGGTGCCCTCTCGCTGCCTGGGGCCTGTCCCGCCTTTACTCGTATACCGGCGTGCCCTCGCTCTGCGTGATCTGGTGGAAGCGAGCGTGGATCTGCTTGGTCAACGGCCCCGGCTTGCCGTCGCCGATCCGGCGCCCGTCCACCTGCACCACCGGTACGATCTCCGCCGCCGTTCCCGTCAGGAACAGCTCATCGGCGGTGTAGACGGTCAGAATCCGGAAGTTCTCGGCCTCTACCGGCACTTCCAGTTCGCGCAGGATCTCCATCGCCACCCGTGCGGTAATGCCCGCCAGGTTCCCGACCGACACCGGCGGCGTGATCACCCGTCCGTGTTCCACCACGAAGATGTTGTCGCCGGTGCACTCGGCTACGTATCCGTCGGAGCTGAGCATAATCCCCTCAGGCACCCCGGCCTGGATGGTCTCAATCTTGCCCATGATGTTGTTCAGGTAGTTGAGGCTCTTGATGCTCGGGTCGAGGGCTTCCGGTGAGTTGCGCCGAGTGGAGCAGGTGATGACGTGCAGCCCCTCGTCGTAGTAGCGCTGTGGGTACAGTTCAATACTGTCGGCGATGATGAAGACGGTGGGCCGGGCGCACTTGCGCGGGTCCAGGCCCAGATCGCCTACCCCTCGCGTGACCACCAGGCGGATGTAGCAGTCTCGCAACTCGTTGGCCCGCACCGTAGCGATCACCGCCTGCTCCATTTCCTCCACCGTCATGGGCATAGTCAGGTGGATGACATGGGCGGAGTCGTACAGACGGTGCAAATGCTGGTCCAGCCGAAAGATGCGACCGTTGTAAGCCCGGATGCCCTCAAAGACCCCGTCGCCGTAGAGCAGACCGTGGTCAAACACGGAGACTTTGGCCTCTTCCGGGGGGACCAGCTCCCCGTTTAGGTAGATGTACTTGGCCATCGTACCGTTTCCCCTTTCGCCGAAAAGGGCGGCTGACCACAGCCGCCCCAGGAGACAATGCGCAGAGTATAGCACGGAGAGCAATGAGTCGCAAGCCGGGCGTATACCACGGTAGTGGGCGCACCGCTCAGGATGAATCTCCAGCAACGTCCCAGGGGGCCGAACGCCGCAACGGGAGGCAGAGGGGGCCGTGATAGGCGCAGCGAATCCGAACCGTCTGGCGGCCACCGCACGTCCGCCCTCTCCTGAGACAGCCTAACAGGCCCAGACTCAGGGGACTGTGGGGGAACCGTCTCTCCCCGCTAGCCTACGGAGCATCCGAGCGCACGGCAGCGGAGGAGAGGCGCAACTCAGCCGGGGGGAGATGACCTCCGGCCTCGGCTCACCCGGATGGTCCCGTGCGCTTTCTCCTGCTGCACCTCGATCTCCTCGCGTCGGAGCAGCTCGAGCAGCGCCAGGAAAGTGATGATAATCGCCGTCCGGGTGGGCGGCTCGCCGACCAGTTCGGCGAAGGTCATCTCAGTCCCCTCGGTGTCCAGGCGCAGGAGGACCTCCTCGATCCGATCGGTGACGGTCAGGCGCGGCAAGTGCACGCGCCCCACCGGCTCCGGTACGGCGCGCTTGAGCAGGTCGTGCACTGCCCCGACCATGTCAAAGAGGGACACGTCCCGCAAGGTGACGACCCCCGGCTCCAGGCCCGTCCCCTCTTCCACGGGACGCAAGAAAACCCGCTCGCGCACCCGCCGGGCGGCCTCCAAATGCGTAGCGGCCTCTTTGTAGATATGGTACTCTGCCAGTCGCCGCTGCAGCTGCACCGCCGGGTCCTCCGTCTCTGACTCCTCGACCTCCGGCTCCGGCTCGGGCGGCAGCAGCGCCTGGGACTTGAGCTGCGACAGCGCCGCCGCAGTGACCAGGAACTCCCCGCTCAGCTCGATGTTGACCTCCTGCATCGTCTGCAGGTAGTCCAGGAACTGTGCAGTGATCTCCGCAACCGGTACCTCTGAAATGTCCACCTCGTGTTGCCGGACCAAGTGCAGGAGCAGATCCAGCGGCCCGGAGAAGATACGTATCTGCACCGGGTAGCCGGTGTGCGTGAGAGCGGGTTGTGGTCTGGTGGAGGTCAGCATCAATTTGGCAAAGCCCGACCCGAATCGCGTCCTCCGAGCTCCTTTTCCTTGGCTCGCGAAAAGACCCGAAGGGACGAGATCAAAACGCCCGAATACTGCTCATGTCCCCCAGCAGCAGCCGCAAGGGGGTGTCCGAGCCATTTTCCGGGCCGAGAACTTCCACCTGCACGCCCAGCACCGACTCGGTCAGCCCGCCGTGCAAGTGCTGGATCCGGCAGTCTTGCTGGATGATGCAGTCCGCCACTCGACTTTCCTCGATGACGGAACCGGCGTCCACCGATACGTACGGTCCGATAGTCGAGTCTCGCAGCACGCAGTTCTCGCCCACGAGACAGGGCCCTTGCAGGCAGCAGTTGGTAACCCGTGTTCCCCGGCCCACCCGGATCTTGCCCTCCACTCGGCAGTTGGTCTCCACATCGCCTTGAATCCCCGGCTCCATGCGGTCCAGGTACAGCCGGTTGGCCTTCAGCAGATGGGCGGGACGCCCCGCGTCCTCCCAGAACCCCTGCACGGGTGCGGCCAGTACCTCCTGTCCGCTGCTGACCAGCCTCTGGATGGCATCGGTGATCTCGTATTCGCCCCGTGCGGAGGGCGGTGTCTCTGCGATTGCCTCCATGATAGCCGGGCTGAAGGCGTAAGCGCCCACAATCGCCAGACTACTGGGTGGCTCAGCCGGCTTCTCCAGAAGTCGCCTCACCTGGTCGTTCTCCGTCACTACGACGCCAAAAAGCTGGGGATCCGGCACTTGTTTGACAAACAGCGCCGCCGCCGGACGCCGCGTCGCATACAGCTCCACCAGCGGCTGCACCCCGTTCTCCAGGAGATTGTCCCCCAGGTACAGCAGAAACTCGTCGTCACCGATAAACTCCCTTGCCGAGGCGACGGCGTGGGCCAGGCCCAGCGGTTTGGGCTGGGTCAAGTAGGTCGCCTCCAGTCCCCAGGCCGCCCCATCGCCCACGTACCGCTGGATCGCCTCCGGCCGGTGTCCCACTACCAGGCCGACCTGCTCGATCCCGGCCTCCACCAGGGCGTCCAGCGCCCAGCCCAGCAGCGGCTTGCCCGCCACCGGCAGCAGGTGCTTGGGCCGGGAGAAGGTCAGCGGCCGCAGGCGCGTTCCCTCCCCGGCGCACAGCACCACGGCCTTGGTGAGCATCTTCTGGGCCATGCTTGCTCCTATTGTTAGGCGAGACGATCGCAGGCAGTCCCTGCTCCAGCGAGGTCCCGGCTGCTCACCATAGCCCCAGTCCCGGCCCCACCAGCAGGCGAGCCAGCCCCATCACCGGAATCGTAATCAGGGGCAGCCTGAGCACCGATATCGCTGCAAAGAGTACGACCAGTGGGATGAGGTTGTAGCGCGCATAGAACAGCGCCACCCGCTGCGCCGCCCGCCAGGGCAACACCCCGACCAGCACGTGAGAACCGTCCAGCGGGTACAGCGGGATCAGGTTGAACAGCGCCAGAACCAGGTTCAGCAACACGATAAACAGTGCCAGTTCTTGATAGGGTCTGGGCACTGCCCCGAAGCGCAGCAGCAGTCCGAACAGCACAGCGGTCAGCAGATTGGCTGCGGCTCCCCCCAGCGAGACCAGCACCTCATCCCGCCGTGGATGGTGGAAGAAGCGTCGGTCAATCTGGACCGGTTTGCCCCAGCCGATCCCGAACAGCAGGAACAGGGTGGTACCCACTGGATCATAATGCGCCAGCGGATTGAGCGTCACCCGCCCCTGCTTGCGCGGCGTCGGATCCCCCGCCCAGTCGGCTATCTTGGCATGGGCGAACTCATGCACCGTCAGCGCGATCCCCACCCCGATGAGGATGGAGAAGACCGCAGCCCAGTTGCCTTCCAGCAGGTTGCTGATCAGTCCCATGGCGACCGAGTTGATGAACTATGAATGATGAAAGACGAACTCGCGAGGGCGCAGACCTCCCCTCGCGGCTGGTGGGCTCCCCCGATTCATCAGTCATCGTTCATCAATCATCAATTCCCCCCCAGTCTCTCCGGCACCACATCCTGGGCCATCACATCGTCCAGCGTTTCGCGGGCGACGATGATCTCGGCCTTCCCCTCGTTGACCAGGACCATGGCCGGACGACAGAAACGGTTGTAGTTGGAGGCCATGGCGTAGTTGTAGGCGCCGGTGGAGAAGACGGCCAGAATGTCTCCCTCCTGCACCGGCTGGATGGTGACCTCGGCCAGTAGCGTGTCGGTCTCGCAGTGCTTGCCGGCCACCCGCACAGCTTGCGAAGGCGCCTGATCGGCCTTGTTGGCGACGATCGCCGTATACTCGGCCCCGTATAGGGCCGGGCGCGGATTGTCGGATAGCCCCCCATCTACGGCCACGTACGTCCGCACGCCGGGGATCTCCTTCACCGGGCCGACCCGGTACAGAGTGGTACCTGCCGTGCCCACGATGGACCGACCCGGCTCCAGGATCAGCCGGGGCAGCGGATAGCCGAACTGCTCGCAAGCCCGCTGCAGTCCCGTCGCGATTACCTCTGCCAGTTCCTCAATGGTCGGCGGCGTGTCCTCCGACGTGTAAGAGATGCCTAGCCCGCCGCCCAGGTCCAACTCCTCCAGGACCACGCCGAACTCCTCGCGGATAGCAGCCATAAACTCCACCATCAGCTCGGCTGCCTTCTGGAAGCAATCCAGGCCGAAAAGCTGCGAGCCGATGTGGGCATGCAAGCCCCGTAGGTTTATCCCCGGTAGAGCCAAGGCTTTCTCCACGCCCTCCCGGGCTGCGCTCGTAGTCAGCCCCAGTCCGAACTTGCTGTCCAGCTGTCCGGTCTGAATGAAGGTATGCGTCTGGGTCTTAATCCCTGGCGCCACCCGCAAGAGAATATCGGCCTGCTTGCCCTCGGCTTGGGCCAGGCAGGAAAGGCGCTCAATCTCGCTCAGGCTGTCCACCACCACGCGGCCCACCGACTCGCGCAGGGCCATGAGCAATTCTTGGTCGGACTTGAAGTTGCCGTGCAGCTTGACCCGCCCGGCGGGGAAGCCCGCCTGCAGCGCCGTGTACAACTCCCCGGCCGAAGCCGTGTCCAGGGACAAGCCCTCCTGCTGTACGATCCGACACAGCGCCTTCGTGAGCAGCGCCTTGCCCGCGTAGGCGATTTCCACCTGGGGCAGCCGCGCCCGGAAGGCGCTCAGGTACGATCGGCACCGCTCTCGCACGTGCTGCTCATCCAGCACGTACAGGGGCGTGCCAAACTGCACGGCCAGGTCTACGGCGTCACATCCACCGATCTCCAAATGCCCCGCCTCGTTGATCCGCTGCGTCCCGAACAGCATGGGCTGGTAGGCCCCCATGTGCGCTATCGCTCCCTTCGGACGGGCGGCAAAGTCCGCCCCAACATAGCACAAAACAGCCCGGCTGCCTGCGCAGGCTGTCTGTGCCTCTCTCACTGATTCTAACACACGGCGTCGCAGTTGACGAATGGCCCTCGTCGCCGCGCTCCGCTCAAAAGTCGTTGCTGCTGATCACCAACTGCCCTGAAGTTGGATTGAAGGTGATGGTCACGTTCAGCGTGTCAGCCAGGAACTGCAGCGGCACCATCGTCCGGCCCTGCTTAATGAAGGGTGCCAGCGCCAGGGCACGCGGCTCACCGTTCACGTGAGCCTGCGGGTTGCCGATCTGCAGCCGCAGGTCCAGTTGGCCGTTGCTGCCCTCCACGCGCTTGTCTTGCGAGTACCAGTACAAGGTTCCGTTTGTGCGCTCAAAAATCTCCCGCAGAGGGGCCATAGATACGCCTTGGTGTAGGGCGGGGAGCGCACGCAGGTCCAGCGGCTCGCCGTCGAAGACGACCTTGACACCCCGGATATGCGCCACGGCGGTGGGCAGGCTATCAGCCGGGGCGGGCTGGCGTTTGCCTTCCGGCGCGAGCGGCGGGGGCTGCATGGCGGGGGTCATGGCTACGCGCGGGGCCGGGCTGCCTTGCGGAGCAGTGGTCCGCGCGCCTGCCGGGGTTCCGGCACTCGCCGGAGCCGCCGAGGGGCGTATACTCACGCCCGTCGCCGGCGGAGCAACACCCGCTTGCGGCGTCGTCGGAGTCGGAACCGGGTACGCAGCCCGGGCTACGCGCAGCGCGTCAGGCGGCTGAGCATTTCGCGAGGGTGACACGGAGAGGATGGGCGTCCCCCAGGCGGCGTCCCAATTGGACTCAGCCCCTCCCCTGCTCGGCGCCGCAGCGGCCTGCCCCGGCAGTACGGGGGCCGCCACAGCAAGCGGAGCTGGCGCACTCATTGCCATACTGGGCTCTCCCGGAGGGGTCGTCGTGCGGGCTGGGGCGGGGCCTCGCATGCCGGCCGGGGCAGCCGATTCCACGGTCAGAGCCATGGTCGCACCCACAGGGGCCGCGGCGGCCTGTCCGGGAGGTGCAGCCGCGGCTGGCACTGTCGGAGCCGGGGCTGGGGCTGTCGCAACCAGGCTCGTCTCGCCCGGCGGAGTGGCCGTCCGGGCTGGCGCTGGGTGGATGATCCCGGCGAGCGTCAGAGGTTCTAAGACAAGGTCCATGACGCTGGGCACTGCTGCGGCAGCTGCCTGGCCCGCCGGCACGTTCGACGCGGCCCGCGGCGCAGGAGTAGTCGTGGCGAGCGCTCCCGGTGTTGCCGTGCGCGGCGGGGCGGGCAGACCCGCCGCCGCAGCGGGAGGCGCCGCAGTTGGTGTCGGCTGTCCGGCTCGAGCTACGGGGGGGGGCACTGTCGCCGGCCCGGAGGGCACTACCGGTGGAGCCAACCGGGTAGTCGGCCGAGTCACGCGCGGGCTGGTCTCCGTCGGAGTCACGCCCGGCAGCAGGGCCTCGCCCTCGCGCCGGCCCTGCGGATCGACCACGCGGACCTTCGCCCCGCCCCCGACCAGCGCCGGCACGACGGTGAGCGAGGGGGCCTCGCGCATGTCGTCGGTGTTGGGCTTGAAGGTGAC
>FWPV01001010.1_pt1 | contig 82147 bp, 62 predicted proteins | sample 2228371 | NCBI WGS metagenome assembly FWPV01 (sample SAMEA103939776, study PRJEB20133) | metagenome
CCCCATCGAAGGGAAACGATCTGCCCTCGGCCTGCACCATGGTCCACCTCGCCGTCGCCCGCCCTTGCGAGCAGGGAAAGGGTAGCCCATCCCGAGGCACCACCCGTACGGCGACCTGGGCGAACCAGGTCCTGGGCACACCCCCGCCACGCGCGTTGCTCGAAATCCTCGTACGCGACGGGATCCTTCGGCCGCCTGCGGCGGCCTCAGGATGACAGGGCTGGCGTGCTGTCACCCTGAGGCGCGAAGCGCCGAAGGGTCTCGGCGCGCGTGCAGGACGGCCGCCCGCGCATCGCCCGCCTCGGATGCGACGAGGTCGCGGCCTGCGCGTTCGTCGAGGGCCTCGTATGCGACGGGATGCTTCGGCCGCGGCGCGGCCTCAGGATGACACGAGGGGCACAGCCTCCGAATGACGGGCGGGCGTGCCGCCCGGTCACTCCAACCCTTCGAGTCGGTTGTTTCGCACGGCGACGTGCGCCCTTCGAGGAGACCTCGGGTGAGGCGACGCCTTCGTTTGACAGGGCGGCCGTCGACCCCTAGGATGGTCCATGCGAGTGCTTGTGGGATGGCACACGACGACGTCAAGCCGCACCCTATCTTCGCGAAACGCCTCGCGGAACTCGCTGTGCGCCTCGAGAACAGCGGCCAGCGCCTGGTGGCTGCCGAACTGCTCGAGCTGGCCGCCACCCTGACCCCCAAGGGCGAGGCGCTGCGCAAGCGCGCCGAGACGCTGCGGCACGCCGCGGCCGACGACACTCCCGAGCGCGAGTACAAGCGGCGCAACCTGGAAGCTTCCCACGCCGTCGGCATGGCGCGCATCTTCGAAGGCCGCAACGATCTCGCCCACGCCCAGGAGATGTTCGACCTGGCCAAGCTGCGCGCGCCCTTCCACTACCTCGCCTACGCCGGCGCTGGCTACCTCCACCTGCGCCGCCGCGACCTTCGCGCTGCCCTCGAGGAGTTCGTCCAGGCCCGCCGCCTCAACCCCCTCGACCGCAAGCTGGCCGTGGAGTGCGCGCGCATCGCCCTCGAACTCGAGGACTACCCCGAGGCGCTGCGCCACGCCATCGACGCCTTGCTCCTCTCCCAGGGGAGCAACGAGAACGAGATGGCCACGGCCCGGCGACGGGTGGATACCCTGGGCGACCTCTGCCGGATGTCGAAGGAGGAGATCGCCGAGACCTACCGCCAGCGGGCCGCCGCCCTGCAGCGCGCCTGCGAGCACGTGGCCCTGTCGCGGGCGCGCCTCTTCTCGGCGCTGCGCTTTGCCGACACGCGCGTGGCGCGGGCCGGGCCCCCGCCGGCGCGCGAGAACCTCCTCCACACCGCCCTCGAGCTGCGCCGTTTCCGCGCCTTCCGCCACTTTACCGATGCCCAGCTCCTCCGCCTGGCCGAAAGCGGGCGACGCGTGGCCTTCCGAGCTGCCCAGGTCATGATGCGCGAGGATCAGGAGGATCGCGACATCCTCGTCCTGCTGCAGGGCAAGGCTCACGTCCTCCGCCGCACCCCCATCGGCGCCCAGAGCCTGGCCACCCTGGGACCCGGCGAAGTGCTCGGGGAGGTGGCCTACCTGGACCGCACGCCTCGCTCCTCGACGGTCATTGCCGCCGAGCCGTGTCAGACGCTGCACCTGGCCGCAGAGGACCTGGACGCCGTTGCCACCAGCGATGACGAGCTGGGTGTGGCGCTCTTGTGGTGCTTCTGGCACTCCCTCGCCGGCAAGGTGCGGGCCGCCAACCTGGCCATGACCGAGCTGTTCACGCCGGGCTCGCCGGTTCCCAAGGGGGGGGCGGGCCAGCCGGGCGAGGAGGTGCATCTCGATCCGCAGGCCAAGGCCCAGGTCCTGAAGGAGCAAGGACTATCGGCGGCCGAACTGCGGCTCCTGGCGACCTACTCGAAGGAGGAGCGGTTCTCGCCCGAAGCCCTGATCTTCTCGGAGGGAGAGCAGGGCGACCGGCTGTACATCGTGCTCGAAGGGCAGGTCCGCATCTCCCGCCGCCTCCTCGGCATGGGGGAGGAAGCGCTGTCCTTCGTGGGCCGCGGCGAGGTGTTCGGCGAGATGGCCCTCATCGACGACCAGCCCCGCAGCGCCGACGCTCGCGCCCACACCGACGGCTGCACCGTCCTCACCGTCGACCGCCACCGGCTGGAAGAGGTCCTCGAGATGGATCCGGATGCCGCGCGCCAGTTCATCGGCCTCCTCTGCCAGATCCTCTGCCGGCGGCTGCGCGCCATGAACAACCGCCTGGTCGCCTGGCGGCTGATGGCCGGGCACGAGTAGCACGGCAGGAGCGGTCTCACCCACAGTCGACGACCACGATCCGGCCGGGCCACAGGAACCACAGTTCGAAACGTGGCACGTCGTCGAGGCCGAGGGCTGCGGCGACCCCCCGGACGTACGCGCCACCCTGGCTCGCGTACAGGGCCGCCCGAGCTGCTATCTCCTCTTCCCCTTCCACCTCGTCGGTCTTGTAATCCGCCACCACCAGCGCGCCCGAGGCCGGGTCGCGGAACACCAGGTCCGCGGCGCCGGCGACAAAACCCACCGCCCCGCGCTCGTTCGGCGGCAGCAGGAGCGGTAGCTCCCGCGCCACCACCGAGTCGCCGAGGCTCGCGAGCCGCTGGCCGATGGCCGAGGAGGCCAGGCGTTGCAGCAGTTGCCGCGCCCGCTCCATGAGGAGGGCAAGCTCCTCCCCCTCCACCTGCCGCGCCAGCTCCTGTTCGAGGTACCGTCCGGCAGCCACCAGCCCCTCCGGCCACGGCAGCGCCAGATCGAGCGTCTCCAGGGCCCGGTGGACGGCGGTACCGAAGGCCAGGGCGGCATCACGCCCACCGACCCCGGGGGAAGCAGCCGGCATGTCGGCCTCCTCCAAGGCCAGCAGGCGGTGTGCCTCGGCCGAGGCCGCCGCGCCAAAGGGCCGTGCCATGCGGGTAGCGGCACTCACCCGCTCCGCCGCCAGGCGTTCGGCTTCCTCGGCAATGGCGGCGAGCGACGGCAGATGGCGGCGCTCGTCGGGGCGTTGTCGGTGAGGGGCCGGAATCGGGAGCAGCGCCGGGAAGACCCAGCGGACGCCGCCCGCCTCCACCGCACCGCCCGCCGCACGCGCGTCGGCAAAGAGCGCCTCGAGATCAGGCGTTGGCGTGCGCTGGGCGAGCACCTCGGCCAGACTGGTCGGCGCCCGTCGCCGCGCCTCGCGCGGCCACGCACCGCACACCACCAGGCGATCTCGGGCCCGGGTGAGGGCCACGTACGCGAGGCGCACCAGCTCGGCCCTTCGAACCCTTTGGCGACGGGCCTCCACCCGCTCCCAGCCGGCACTCGGCACGCCAAAGAGGCGGTACTCCCAGCCCTCGTCGAGCCACTCCGCGTCGTGGGCGCGGCTGGTCTTGCCTTGCACCCGCTTGTGGGTCTGGAGGAGGTAGACGTGGTCGAAGTCCAGCCCCTTGGCGCCGTGGATCGTCAGGACCTGCACGGCGTCGTCGGCCCGGTCGGGCGGCCGGGTCTCCGCCGTCTCGGGCTCCTCGGCCACCGCCGTGCGCAGTATGCGCAGTACCGCGAAGGGGTTGCCGGCCTGGCGTTCGAGGGTGTCGAGGAGCCAGGAGAAGAACCGCTCCAGGTTGGCGAGACGGAACGCGCCGAGGTAGCGGGCCGCCTCGCTGGCCTCGAGGAGGGTGCGAGTGCGCAACGTTTCCACGAAGACGTCCGCCGCCTCGGTGCGAAAGGAGCGACGCAGCACCTCGAGGTCGGCGAGGGCCGCCCGCAGGGACAGCTCCCACCCCGCCACCGCGTCGAGGCCCGGGATATCGGCCGGCAGCTCGCCTGCCACCTCGGCGACGACCTGGTCGAGCTGCGCCAGCACACCCGCATCGTCCCCACCCAGCACCGTCGCCAGCTCGAGAAAGCCGTGCCGCCACAACGGCAGCCACGCCGCGTCCGGCACCCCCACCGACGGGGACCGCAGCCAGCCGACCAGCGCCACGTGGTCGGCGGGGTCCACCACCGCCCGCACCAGCGACGCGGCGTCGACGATCTCGCGACGCTGGAAGAAGCTCGCGTCCCGCTGGACCGCGTAGGGTACCCCGGCCTCGCGCAGGGCATCGAGGTAGACCTCCACATCGGACATGGCGCGGAACAGCAACGCCGTCCGCCCCGGCTCGAGCTCCCCGGCGTCCCAGCGCTGCCGGATATCGGCTGCCACCGCCCGCCCTTCGAGAGCCGCCGTGGCTGCCACGTTCCCGACCTTGGGGGCGCCGTCGTCGGCCCGAAGCCAGGAAATCCAGAACTCCACCGCGGGCACCGTTCCCGGCGCACCGCCGCCCCGGTGCGCCACCAGGGGCCGGAAGGGCGGCTGGACCCCCGGCTCCGGCACCATCGCCGGCTCGATGCAGCGTTGCACCTCGTCGAGGATGGGTTGCACCGAGCGGTAGTTCACCGACAGGTGCATCACCTGCCCCCCCGCCGCCACCAGGTCATCGACGAAACGCTGATAGGCAGCAAGGTCGGCGTTGCGCCAGCCGTAGATGGACTGCTTCGGGTCGCCGACCAGAAAGAGCCCCGGCCGCGCGTCGGCAGGGCCCTCGAGGGCGAGGATCCGCACGATGTCGCACTGCACGCCGTCCGTGTCCTGGAACTCGTCCACCAGCAGCTGGCGGATCCGTCCCCGTTCCTGCGCCGCCACCTCGGGATGGCGGCGCAGGAGCGCTCGCGCGTCGACGAGGAGGGCGTGGAAGGTCTCCACCCCCTCGCGCCGCAGTTGTTGGTACACCGCGTCCACCATCGGCTGCAGCACCCGCCGGGCGCTGGCCAGCAGCTCGGCGTCGGCCGCAGCCACCCGTGCGAGGACCGACACCAAGCGTGCTGCCGCCGCCGCGGCGCTGCTGGCCGCCTCGCCGAGAGCCTCGGCCTCGCTCGCAGTGAACTCCCCATCCGCCCACTTCTCTAGGCGCGTCTGCACGCCGCCGTCGGTGCACGCCGCCACAGCGTCGCGCACGGGGGCAACGCCGACGCTCTCGACCGGGCCCACGCGCTCCAACGCCTGCCGGAGGTCTGCCAGGGCAGTCAGCACCTGGCGCGCCGCCTTGCCCCGCGCCCCCGCCGCCAGGGCCGCCCCGGCGCCCGCCACGAAGGCGGCCACCTCGCGCTCCAGCTCGTCCCGGAGCGCCCGGACCACCCCGAGCGAGTAGGGGTCGTCGGCCAGTGCCGCGGCAGGCATGGCGGCGCGGACCATGGCGGCAGCGGCTTCGACAAGCTCCGCCCCGCCGTTGCCGGCCGCCGCCAGGGCCAGGAGGTCGTCGCGACGGTCCGAGGCGAACTCCTGCCGCAGGACCCTCTCCACGGCCAGCTGCACAGCCCGCCTCGTGGCGCTCTCGTCGGCGTCCACCGAGAACTCGGGGTGGAGGCGCGCCTCGTAGGGCCAGCTAGCGAGGAGGCGCCGGCAGTAGGAGTGAATGGTCGTCACCTGCAGCCGATCGAGCCGTTCCACGAGGGCCGCAGCTCGCTCGGCCAGCACCTCGCCCTCTGCATGCAGGATTTCGCCATCCAGAAACGCCACGGGCTCGCCCCGACTCAGCAAAACCAGCACCTCCCCCACCCGCCGGGCCATCTGCGCCGCCGCCGCCTCGGTGAAGGTGACGGCAACGATGCCGTCCATGACCCGCGCCGCCACCCTGCTCACCTCGCTGCCGCCCCCTCCCCACCCCCAAGCGGCCCGCGTGTCCAGCGACGCCTGCCGCCACCCCTCCCCCACCGCCCACGCCACGACGCGCGCCACCAGGGCCGTCGTCTTGCCGGTGCCCGCCCCCGCTTCGAGCAGCAACGGCCGGGAAAACTCGCACTGGGCGGCCCGGCGGGCTCCGGCATCCTCGGCGGCGAGGCGCGCGGCGGCAGGGGCGGCCGTCACTCGCCCTCCCCGCCGACGTGGCCGTGCTCGCTCACCGGCCGCGCCGGCAGCCACCACAGCGCCAGCATGACCCCTGTCGCGTCGCGCTCCTCCCTCTGCCCTGCGCTTGCCTCGGCCCAGGCACGCAGTCGTCGGCGCACCCCGCTGTCCCCCCGCAGGCAGGCCGGCTTGTAGGGACAAGCTTCGCAGCGGCGGTTTTCGACGTCCCTCTCCGGTTCGACCAGGCGCGGCACGAAGACCCCCGCCCGCCACGCCTCGCCCACGGTGGCGACGACTCGCTTGAGGGTTTCGACGACGTCTTCGTGTTCCGCCTCGAGGGTCACCTCACGGGCCGCCTCCTCCTGCCTCGCACCCAGGAACAGGTACCGACCCACCGCGCCCGAAGGCAAGGCTACGGCGTAGAGCGCGCCCTGCACGAACGCGCCGCCCCTGATCCGGTCGAGCACCCTCGCGCGGCGGGTGGAGTCCCGCTCGCCGAGGGAAGGTGCGGCACCGGTCTTGTAGTCGGTGCACACCACGCCTTCCCCGCGGCGATCGACGCGGTCGGCCCGGAAACGCACGACCCACCGCCGCCCGTCCTGATCCGAAAGCTCTGCCGCCCCTTCGACCTCCACCCCGCACACCTGCGACAGCACGCCGTCGCGCCACTCCAGCTGACGGGCCACCTCGAGGAACGGTCTCGCCCGCTCCTCGAGCACGAGCTGGAGCCCCGGCCACAGCAAGCCCTCCTCGCGGGCCGTGGCGACCGCTGCCCGGTCGAGGAGCGCTTCCAGCGCTTCCGCCGCCGGCCACGGCACATGGACGGGCGCCGTCGCCAGCGCCTCCTCGAGGGTGCGGGGGAGCTCCGGCGCCGCCGCCCGGCACACTCCTTCCAGCACGGCGTGGACCACGGCACCCACGGTGCGGGCGTCCACGGACGGCAGCGCGGCCAGGGGATCGGGGGGGGGCTCGAGCCGCAACACCTGGCCGAGGAACGTTGCCCAGGGACACTCGACCATGGTGCGGAGGAGGGTGGCATGGAGCTGGCCGCGCAGATCGCGGGGCGCCGCCGCGCCGACGAAGCCAAGGTAGGGAGCGAGGGCGGCGCCTCCTGCCTCGCGCGTCGGCCCGGGCCATACCGGGTCGAGGATGTCGAGGACGGCCCGCCGCAGGCGAGCCAGGGGCAGCGAGGGGACTCGCTCCGACGGGTCCACCTCCCGGCGCGCCAGCGCCAGGACCGCGGCAAACCGTTCGCGGTCAGTCGCACCTCCAGTCGCCACGGCGTGTTCGAAGGCCGTGGCCGGACCGGCCGCCGCTCCCACCCTGGCGCCGCCCCGCTCGGGTAGGTGGAGGACGTCGGCAGCGAGGATCCTCGACAGCAACGGCGAGGGCGACGCCGCTCGGCCGTCAGCGCCGACGCCATGCCAGGAAAGCGTCACGTCGGGGCTTGCCGAGACGAGCTGGGCGAAGAGGTACCGCTCCTCGTCGAAACCGGCGGCCTTGACGGCGAGGTCGGGCAGCACCACCTTGAGCGCCGCGCGGATCCCATCGGGGAGGAGCGGATCTTCCCGTACCGGCCGCGGAAAGAGGTCCCGGTCCAGGCCCACGAGCCACAGGTGCTCGAAGGTCCTGCCTCGGGCCTCCATCACGGCGAGGAGCTGGACACCCCCACCCTCACCGCCGAGGGGTGCCCGACCTGCCTCGGCCAGCTCACCGGCCAATAGGTCGAGGAACTCGTCCCGGACCAGCGAGATCCGGCCAGGGACGTCCGCCTCGAGCCTGGCCACCGCGGCTGCCAGTTCCTCGCCGCCCTTAAAGCTCCCCCACGGCGCCCTCCCCAAGGAACCGACGGCCAGCCCAGCGAGGTGCGCCCGATGCACGGCAAGGGGTGCGTCGGCGGGCCAGCGGCTCAGGTGCTGGATGACCGCAGCCGCCCGCCGCACCGCCCGTTGCAGCACGTCGCCGGCCAGGCGACGGCGACGCACGTAGGCCCGCCCCTCCTCGCCGTCGTCGTCCTCCCCGAGCGCCACGCCCCGACGCACCGGCAACGGCAGCGCACTGCCTCCGGCCAGCAGGGCGTCCACCGGCAGGGCTGCCACGTCGGCGAGCCGGGTGGCGCCACAGGCCCGCAACCCGAGACCGAGGTCGACGAGCAGCTCGTCACCGAGTCCTTCGGCAAGGAGCCACGCGTCGACGGTCGCCTCCCCACCCTGGCCGAGGAGCTCCAGCAGCGCGGCCAGCCAGCGTCCGGCGGGGGTCAGCGAACCTCGCGCTCCCAGCCCCGAGAAGGGGATGCCGAGACGACCAAAGTGTCGCGCGACGGGCACCGTGTAGGGGTCGAGGGCCCGCGCGACGAGGCCAATCCCCTCGGGCCGTGCACCGGCATCGAGCAGCCCACGGATGGCGACGGCCGCCAGCCGGACCTCCTCCTCCACGGTGGCGGCCTGGACCGCCGCCAGGCGCGGCGGTGGCAGCTGGGCGTCGTGCACCACCTCGGGAGCGTGGCGGCCCAGCCGCTCCCGCAGCCGCTCGGTAAAGGCGGCACCGGCGTCGACGGCCAGGGGCGATGCCGGGTCCGGCGGCTCGTCGAGGAACACGGTGGTGGGGCAGCGTGCCACCAACGCCTCCAAAAGGTCGCTGGCCACCCCCGTCGCTTCGGCGAAACCGTGGACCAGCACGGCCCGCGACGGTACGCTCCGCTCGGGATCGCACCACACCAGCTCCGCGGCGCGCTGGAGGACCCATTCCCGGCGGGCGACGCCCAGGCGACGCGCCTCCAGCGCCAGGCGGGCAGCGACTCGTACCACGGCACGCGCCCTGACGACGGGAGGGTCGTCGCCCAGCTCGGCGAGGAGCTCGTCCACACCCTCGGCGTGGGCGTCATCGAAACCCGCATCGAGAAGGTCTCGAACCGTGGCGGCCAGGCCGCCCCACCCGTTGCGCAGGTGGGCCAGGCTACCGGCGAGGAGCGGCTCCGCCGCCGCCGCGCGCCGCACCAGGATGGGAAACAGCGCCCCCCCGCCGGGTACTGTCTCGCCGCTTCGGTCGAGCACCGAGAGGGCGAGCCCGTAGAGGGTGCGGACCAGCGTGCCGGCCACCGCCCCCCCCGCCGCCGCCACCAACCGCGCCGACACGTGGAGGCGCAGGCTCCTCGAGGGCACCACCACCAGCACCGGCAGGCGCAGCAGCCGAGGCTCGCGCCTGGTCTCCGCGGCGAGGGCGAGGAGCGCGTCGACGAGCGCCGCTTCCGTCGCGCGGGCGCCGTGACATACCACCTTTTGCGATGCGCGGCGGGCAGCATCGCCAGCCGACACCGTGCGACCCACCCTCGAGAAGGACGCCATGGCTGCCCAGTGTAGCCCGGGATCCGCGTTCGAAGGTGTTCACGGTACGAGGGCGCAGGTTCAAGCGCTGCCGGCCGGGCAGCTCGCCTCGCCGGGCAGCGCGGCACCTGCGGCCACCCCGGCAGGGCGAGGTGGGTCAGAGGGTGTACAGCCCCTCGTCCCGGGTCGGTGCGCCCCCGCCCCCCTCTTCCCCCTCGCCCATCTCCGCCTCGAGCTGCGGCCCCAGCTCCTCCTCCAGGGCTTCGGGGTCCTCCCCTGCCTCCATGCGGCGGAACATCTCGTCCATGGTCGGGGTGATGGGCTCTCCCGAGGCGGCTGCCAGACGCCGCATGACGCGGGCCATGACCCGCGGATCCTCGGCGTCCTCCTCGGAGAGTTCCGACGCCATCCGCATGGCCTCCGCCTCGAGCCCGGCCGCCGCCCGCTCCTCGTCCCTGCCCTCGGCAGAGGATGAGCTCTCGGGGGCGGACTTCCTGCTCGCCGCCACGGCAAAGGTGGACGGGACCCGTTGGAGATCCTCCGCGCCGCACCGGGGACACACCGGCGTGCGGACCACCCCTCCAGCCAGGGAAAGAAAGCTGAATATCCTGTTGCACTTGCCACAAAGGAACTCGAAGATCGGCACCGCCAGCACCTCCATCGCGCCGGTCGTCTTCATTGTACGCACGGCCACGCGGCGGGGGGAGCCGAAAAGTCGACGGCGTGTTTCCATCACTGACCTTGCTATTGCAAATAATATTCGTGTATTTGAATCAATCAGCGACTGAACGTCGGAATTCTTGCGCCACTTGACACAGGCTTTCATACTTTCTCGACCCGAGCACGGGGCTGGGAGGACCCATGGAACTGGCCGCAGGCGTTCAGAAGTACGTGGACCTTGCCAAGGAGGAGTTGCAAGCCCGCGCTGCCGCCATTGCGGAGGCGAAGCGTTGGCGCTTCGACACCATCGCCGTCCACGGACTCTACACGGTGGAGGAGGCGCTCTCCCGCAACCAGGGAGCCCTCATCGAGCCCATGGTGATGGCCACCTCCCAGGGCTACCGGGATGCCGACGAGATGGAGGCTGCCCTCGCCTACCTCATCCCCACCTGGTGCTACGCCCGGATCGCCAACCCCTCCGTGTACTACCTGGAGTGGACGCTGGCGCTCCTCGAAGGCTACGGTTTCGAGGGGGAAACGTCGTGTTGCGCCACCTCTTCGGGTATGGCCGCCATCGTGTCGGCCGTCGAACCGTTTCTCGTCCGGGTGCCGGGCAAGCTTTCGGAGACGGTGAACTTCGTCTCCTCGTGCCAGGTCTACGGCGGCACCTTCCAGCAATTCGCCGTTCGCCAGCGGGAGAAGGGCAACGAGGTCCGCTGGGTGCGTCAGCCGGAGAACCTGGAGGAGTGGGCGGAGAAGATCGACGCTCACACCCGCTTCCTCTACGGTGAGCTCCCCTCCAACCCCAACATCGCCTTCTTCGACATCGAGGCGGTGGCGAAGCTCGCGCATGCCCACGGCATCCCGCTCATCGTCGACGCCACCGTCGCCACCCCCGCCCTCCTGCGCCCCTTGTGCCACGGCGCCGACATCGTCGTCCACTCGGCCACCAAGAGCATGACCGCCTCGGGCTTCGGCATCGCCGGCGCCCTCATCGCCCGCAAGGGGATCGTCACCAACATCCCCAACGATGCCCTGCGCGAGGACTTTGCCTCCTACGTCAAGTTCCTGCCCAACCGCGACAACGGTCCCAACCTGTCGCCCATTCAGGCCATCCTCACCCTGAACGATCTGCGCACCCTTCGGCCACGCATGGACCGGCTGTCGCGCTCCAGCCAGCGTGTCGCCGAGTTCTTGCAGCAGCACCCCAAGGTCGAACGCGTCGACTATTTGGGTCTCCCCGACCACCCGCTCCACGAGCTCGCCCGCCGGTACATGGTCCTCGCCGACTCCGAGCACGACCCCCTGTACGGTGCGCCGGTGAACCGCTACGGACACCTCATGTCGTTCCGGATTCGCGGCGGCGCCCAGCCCACCCGCCGCTTCTTCGACGCGCTCCGCCGCATCTTCCGCGCCACCGACCTGGGGCGCATCAAGTCGGTGGCCACCATCCCGGCCATCTCCACGCACCAGCAGCAGGGGGAGGAAGGGCGCAGCCTCGCCGACATCCCGCCCAACCAGGTCAGGCTCTGCGTCGGCGGCGAGCACCCCGACGACATCATTGTCGACCTCGAACAGGCCCTCGCCAAGGCCTGACGGAGGGAATCCGCAGGTCGCGTCGCGCTCGCGCGCGCGGCCGCCGCTCGTACCTGTGACGTGCGGACGGGCGCGCGCGAACCTTCAAGCCGGCGCGTGCACGACCACCGCCTCGGGCGCCACGTTTGCAGACGTTCTCGACGCGGCGCGGGACGACACTCTTCATGCCTCGCCACGCGCCGCAGCTCCAGCGCGCCACCGCCGGGACTAGCGGCCCGCCAGGGCCCCCGGGGCAGGAGGCCGAAACCATCGGCTTGTCGTGGGACGGCCAGCGCCGCTGGCCGTAGGGACCTTCGGGAAATCCGGCCACCGGCCAATGACGCCGCACCCCTTGCCAGCCGGCCGCCCACCACTTTCGGCGTGGCCACGACCTCCCTTGCGTTCCGAAGAACGGCACCGTGCACCTCGGCGGACGTCCGCCACCCTCTCCCTCCAGGGCGGGCGCGCGAGCTTGTGAATGTGCTTGGCACGCGCATTTTGGCCACGGTAGTCTTCTCGTGCCTGCCCCGGGGGGGAGGAGACGCTGCGAGCATGGCGCAAACGCCCATCAAGGTGCTGGTGGTCGATGACGAGGAAGACGTCGCCTCGGCCCTCGTCACCCGCCTCACGCGCCGCGGCTTTGCCGCCCGCGCCGTCACCTCGGGCGCCGCTACCCTCGCCGAGCTGGCCAGCGTCGGCGCGGACGTGGTGATCCTGGACCTCAAGATGCCGCACATGGACGGGCTCGAAACGCTGCACCACATTCGCAGCCGCCATCCCTCTGTCCAGGTCATCGTCCTCACCGGCCACGGCAGCGTGGCGTCCGGTATCGAGGGGATGCAGATCGGGGCCACCGACTACCTGCGCAAGCCAGTACCCATCGAGACCCTGTGCACCGCCATCGAAGCGGCCGTCGAGAAGCAGCGGGGCGGGGCGAGCGCCCGTCCCGGGGAGGAGGTACCGTGAGGAGAGGAAACCGGACCACGAGGGTACGCGCCGGCATTGCGGCGCTCGCCGCCTGGGCACTCGCCACCCCCACCCTCGCCGCCGGCGGGGGCAAGAGCGCCACGAAGCTCGTCAACGTGGCCGACACACGTAAGTTGGAGCCCGGGCTTTCCAGCTCGATCGCCGGCGTTTACAACGAGAGCTACTGGCTCTTCGCCCTGTTCACCGTGGTAATGATGGTGGCGATGGGTGTGCTCCTCGGTCTTCTTGCCGACAAGGTCGTGGGACTGTTGGGCATCAACCTCGGCAAGATCAGCCACCACGAGTAGGAAGAGGCCATGGGATTTTTCGAAATCTATCTGCCCGTCGCGGGCTCCAGTTCAACGCGCTGGTACTGTTGCTCATCGGTTTCACCGTCGGGGTGTGCGGCGGGTTCTTCGGCATCGGCGGCGCCTGGATCGTCACCCCTGCCCTCAACATCTTCGGGTTTCCCATGCCGTACGCCATCGGCACCGACCTGGCCCACGGGGGGCGAGTCCATCGTCTCCACCATCCGGCACGGCAAGTTCGGCAACGTGGACGTGCGCCTCGGCGTGGCCATGATCCTCGGTACCACCACCGGGATGGAACTGGGGGCCAACCTGGTCCTCAAGCTGGAGCGGATGGGCCTGGCGGAGAGCTTGATCCGTAAGATCTACATCGTCTTTCTCGCGCTGATCGGCTCGTACGTCCTGTACGACTACATCAGCCACACCCGCCGCCGACGCCGCGTCGACACGGGGATCGAGGCTGCTCCCACCGGCGAGACGGTGGCGCAGAAGCTGCAGCGCATCAAGATTCCGCCCATGGTCCACTTCCACGCCTCGGGGATCACCTGCTCCCTGTGGCTGCCGCTCCTCGTCGGCCTTTTCACCGGCGTGGTCGCCGCGGTGCTGGGGGTCGGCGGCGGCTTCATCCGGATGCCGGCCCTCATCTACCTCACCGGCTGTCCGACCGCCGTCGCCGTCGGCACCGACCTCTTCGAGGTGATGATCACCGGCACCTACGGGGCCTTCACCTACGCCGTCAAGGGCCGCATCGAGCTGATCGCCGCCATGTGGATGCTCCTCGCCGCTGCCATTGGCGCCCAGCTCGGCACGGTGGCCGTCAAGTACGTGCGCGGCTACGCCATCCGCTTGCTCTTTGCCATCACCATCTTCGTGGCGTGTTCGTCGGTGATCCTCAAGCAGCTCCAGCTTCAGCTCGCCTCCGCCATCACCATCCTCGCCGCCGGCATCGGCATCAGCCTGGTGATCATCGCCCGGTTGGTCAAATGGATCATTGATGAGCGCGCGGGTCGGCTGCCCGCCCACCGTCCCTAGGGGAGGGGTCATGAACAAACTCACCATCGCCATCGTTGCCACCACCCTGGTGCTGGCCGCCTCCTGCAACCCGCCCCGGGTGGTGCAGGGGACGGTACTCGCCCGCAGCGACGACGGCACCACCCTGACGGTTCGCGAGGAACTCTCACCGAACCAGGAGCTCGTCGTGACCATCACCAGGGCCGACGTGGGCGCGCCGCCGCAGGTCGGCGACCTCGTCCGCATCGCGTACTACGAGCGCGGCAAGGAGAACACCGCCACCCGGGTCATGAACCTCACCCGCCAGGCGGAACTCGCCAAGAAGCCCTGACGCCGCCGTCGAGGAGGGCGTTGTGCGGGCGGCTGCGCTGCACGGGCGTCGAGACCCTTCGGCGCTGCGCGCCTCAGGGTGACAGGGCGGGCGCTCGGCGCCTCAGGGTGACAGGGAGCGCCGAGAGCCGTCCGAACGCCTGGGTGAGGAGGGGTGTGTCTGGCCCCCACCTTCCTCGGACTCAGTAGAACTTTTCCAGCTCGCCGGCGAGGAAGGCGCGCGAGAAGAAGTGTGGGCTTGCGTCGCTGTCCATGAGCATGTCCAGCTGACGGGCGCACATGGTGAGGCGGCCAAGATCCTCGAGCCGGGCAACGATGACGCTCTCCTCGTACTTGTCGAGGCGGGCGTGCAGGATGTCCCCCTTGGCCGTGACGCGGAACGCGAGGGCCCCCAGGACCCGCGTCAGGAAGACGATGCGTCTCGCCCGGCGCTGGGCGTCCGCCGCCCCGCCGGAAAAGCGGAAATGGATGTAGTTCTTGTTGGTGCTTCGGCCGCAGTAACTGTCCACGGTCGAGAAGTGGTAGCCGGCCTTGGTGGAGAAGTTCAGGTAGCGGTCCGAGACGATGGCGTAGGAGAGCCGCCCCAGCTTCTGGGCCTGAGGCGGCGGCCCCGCCATGCTCTCGCCAAGCACCGAGAGAAAGCCCTTCACGGAAATGGGGCGCGGCGTACGCCAGGCGTGCCGTGGATCGAGCATGCCGCGCAGGAAAGCGCGCATGGGGGTGGAGGTGATGGCGAGGACCGGCACCGTCCCCGACGGGTACTCCCCCTCGGCCAGCCCGCCGCCGACGTCGAAGACGCGGATCTCAATGGGCAACTCGGCGTCGAGTCGGTAGGAGCTGTGCCGGTCCTCGCTCGCCGCGTCGCCAACGTGGAACATCTCCTCGAACGCCTTCTCGTGCACGAAGCGCGTGACGTCGTGCAGGCTGCGGCAGTGGGCTGGCGAGAACTCGCGGGCCGCCGGGTTGGTGAGGTGGAGCGGCGTCACCAAGGAGGCGATGCGGCCGAGGGCCAGGGCCGCCGGCGTGTTGTGCCGCACCGCCTGCTGCCGCCGCCCCACCTTGCCGTCGACCGGCAAGCCGGCATACACGCGACAGGAGCGGGCATCGACGGTTACCGGGCGACCGGCCTCGAGGGCCGCCAGTGCACCAGCGACGCCGACCAGGGCCGGCACCCCCATCTCCCGCGCCAGGATCGCCATGTGCCCCGTCGGCGAGCCCACCTCCGTCACGATGGCGGCGCAACGGTTCATGACCTGCAGGAAGCTCGGCGACGAGTGGTGCGCCACCAGCACACCGGATTGGGGGAATGAGCGCAGTTGCTCCTCGCGGGTCACCGGGATCACCGGCCCGGCGCCCACCCCCGGACACGCCACGGCGCCGCCCGCCAGCACCACGGCGAGCCCGTCGGTGAGGGCGGGTTCCTCCACGGTCTGGGCGGCCGCCGCCACCATGGGACGGGTCTGCAGAATGGCGAGGCCGCCATCGCGCGCCATGGCCCACTCGACGCACTGGGGTGCGCGGAAGTGCGACTCCAGGGTCCGCGCCGCCGCTGCCAGCCGCAGCAGCTCAGGCTCGGCGAGAAGCGTGCCCTCGCCCTCGAACTCGCGGCCCAACGTGCCGACCCAGACGCTGGCCCCCTCGGTCCCCGCCGCCACCCCCGAAGCCAGTCCCGCCGTTGCCGCGATCATCACCAGGTCGGCATCGATGGCCTCCGGGTGGCGCGAGAACATGATCCCGGCAGCGCGCGGTTCGACCATCCGCACGCACCCGACCGCCATGGCCGAGTCGGCGGCCACGAGCCCTCGCGCCAGCCGGTACGACACGGCCACCGGCGAAAACGCCGAGGCCACCACTCGCCGATAGACGTCGGCGAGCTCGACACGCCGCACGTTGAGCTGCGAGTAGTAGATGCCGGCGTGAAAGGCGAACGCTGCATCCTCTCCTACCGCCGAGGACCGGAGGGCCGCCAGCACGTCTTCCCCGCCGAACGCCTGTTCGAAGCCCTCGTCAATGGCCGCAGCCAGTTCCTCCGGGAACGATGCCGCGAGGATCGCCGCGCGCACCTCCTCGCACGCCTCGGCAAGGGCGTCCGGACCGTCCGTCTCGAGCACCCCCTCCAGGCGTTCGCAGCGCTCCCACAGCTCGTTGTCCGCCATGAAGCGACCAAATGCCGCCGTCGTGATCACGAACCCTTCCGGCACACCAAGGCCGCAGCGCACCGCCACTTCCCCGAGGTGGGCCATCTTGGCGCCGGCAAGCTGGACATCGCCTGCCCGGAGCCGGTGGAGAGGGATGACCAGCGGCCCCTGGGAGGCACCGCGCAGACGCAGGATCTCGGCCTCCAGTTCACCGGCGATGCGGTGCAAGGCGGGGTACAGATCGTGGTAACGACCGTCGGCGATCTGGTTCAGGTTCTTGGCCAATATGAAGACATCGAGGGCCACCTTGCGGGTCCGCTGGAGGATCGAGTCGAGGGCGAACGCCTCGTGGGAAGCGAGGAGATCCTCGAGGTCCGCGTACAGCTGCAAGGCGCCGTCGTTGAGGGCCAAGAGTTCGCGGAAGCGCTCGTACTTGAACCGAAACAGTGCCGAACCCATGCGCTGGCGACCGGCGGGGGCGCTGGTCAAGAGCCCCCGAATGCGGGCGAGCAGGCTGGGCATCAGGTCGATCGCAGGGCTGCCGCGCGCCGGATGGTGTCCAGCAAGGCATCGAACTCCACCGGCTTGAGCAAGTACTCGAAGGCGCCCAGCTCCATCCCCTTCACCCCGAGTTCCACCGAGGCGTGGCCGGTCAGGAGGATCACCGGCACATGGGCGTACTCTCTCCTCATGCGCCGCAGCAGCTCGAGACCGTCCATGCCGGGCATCTTCACATCCACTACGGCGCAATCGAACCTCCGCGCCGCAAGCTCTTGGAGCGCCTCGTCGCCGCTGGCCACCGCCCGGCACTCGATGCCTCGGCGCGCCAGTCTGGCCGCCGTGGGTTCCAGGAACTCCACCTCGTCATCCACGAGAAGCAGTGTGAGATCCGACATTGCTCATCTCCACTTCCAACGGGAACCAGAGGGTGAAACAGGTTCCCTGCCCCGGAGTGCTCGCCACCGAAATGCGGCCTCGCAGCGATTGCATGATCTCCCTGCAGATGGCCAGTCCCAAACCGCTGTGCGCCTGGTCCCCCCCTTCGTCGAGAAGAACGGCTCGAAGATCCGGTTCAGATTCTCGGCCGGGATGCCGGGGCCGTTGTCGGCGATACCCACCTCGACGCCGCCCTGGGCGGTCCGCACATGGATGCGCACCTCGCCGCCGCTACCGACGGCGTCGATGGCGTTGTTAATGAGGTTCAAGAACACTTGCTGCACCTGGGCCAAGCTCGTGCGCACGAGCGGGACATCCCGCGCCACCTCGCGCACGATGCGGATGGACGAGGCCATCGCCTCTCGCTCGACGAAGGACAGCGTTTCCTCGAGGGCCGCCGCCACGTCCACCGGTTCGATGTCGGGTCCGACCCGGCGGGAGAACCCGAGCAGCCGGTGGGTCACCTTGCGCGCCCGATCCACCTGACTGGCGATCTTCCCGAGGCGAGTCCGCCAGTCGGCGGCCTCGCTGCCTGCCGGCAGGTCGTCGAGGGAATCGACCAGCACACCGACCTGGGCATCGATGATGGCCAGGGGGTTGTTGATCTCGTGGGCGACGCTGGCGGCCAGCCGACCGATGGCTGCCATCTTCTGGGCCTGGGCGGCGGTCTCGAAGAGGGAGGCGCGCTCCTTCTCCAGGCCGCGGATCTGCCGAAGCCTGGCCACCGCCACCACCCTCGCCAGCACCGGTACCAAGCCGGCCACGAACACGCCGAGGACGGCCGGATGGGCGTTGACCAGCTCCGAGAATCCGGGAGCCCGCTGGCGGGCCACCAGCACCCATCGTCCGCCCCGCAACCAGGTAGTGGCGATGAACTCGGTGCCCGCCCCGGCGCGGCGCGTGACCACCCGGACCCCCGAGTGCACCGGTAGCGGCCCGAGATCGGCTCGCGCCATCAGGGTCTGATGCTCGTCCGTGGCCGTCTGGTACTCGCCGGCGCGGTTGAGGATGAAGACCTCGGCGCCCGACTCGATCCCCCCCTCGCGGACTAGCGCCGACAGCATGTCGGTGTCGATGGTCGCCCGCACCACCCAATCCCGCCCCTCTTCGCGCTTGCGCACCGCCATGACCATGTGCGGAAAGCGGCGAAAGCCCAGGAAGATGTCCGACTCGTAACGGCCCTGCACCAGGACGTACTCGTACCACTCCTGATCCCGGTAGTTGCGGTCGCGCAGGTTGTAGGGCCCGACGTAGGCGCGGTGCACCCCGTCTGCGTCGATGAGCCCAAGATCGACGATGCCGCCGTGCTCGCGCCGCAACTGGCTTAGCAGTCCCTCGAGCCGCGCATCGTCGGCCAGCGCCTCGACGGAGAAGGACGCGGCCACCAGCTCCAGGTCCCGCATCCGGTCCTCGAGGAACAGGTCGATGTTCGCCTTGCGGTTCTTCACCATGGCTTCGAGCACGTTGCGGGCGCGCGTCTCGACGGCGGCGCGGTTGGCCACGTACCCCGCCACCCCCATGGCGAGGAGTGGCACCAGGCCAAAGGCCAACAGCACCGCCACGATCTGCCGGCGCATGCGGCGGTAGGGGTTAGCTGGCACCGTGCACCTCCCCCTTGAAGGCGTAGTTGCCGGCAAGAAACGCCTGGGCGAAGCGCTCGACCAGAACGTCCGACACCAGCACCATGTCCAGGTGGTGGACGTAGGTCATCAACAGGCCCACGAGCACCAGCAGCTCCTCCATCTCCTCGGCCGGGCGGAAGCGCACCCGCGCGTTGACGAGGTCGGCGCGGCGGTCGGTCTCGAAACCGCGTTCGGCGAGCACAAGGCGGATGAGCTCCGCCCGACGGCTGCGCTGGGCGATCCCTGTGGAGCCGCCCACGAAGCGGAAGGAAGCGTGGTTGGACTCCACGTGCTCCGTGATGGTGGCGTCCACGGTGGAAAAGTGGTAGCCGATGCGCGAGTTGAGATTCACGTACTCGGCCGAGGCAAAGACGTACGACGGCTCGCCCATGGCCCGCAACCGCGAGTCCTGGTCGAAGTTGTAGTTGACGATCGCCGAGGCGAACCCCTTGAGCGATACTGGCTTGGTCACGTTCCAGGCGACCCGGGAGTCGGTCATGCCGCGCCAGAGGGCGCGCAGGGGTCTGGAGGTCACGTCCTCCAAGGTGATCTCCCCCCCCTCGACGCCCTCCCGTACGGCGCCGCCCAGGTCCAGCACCCGGCAGTCGATGGGCACCTCGGAACGGAGCCGGATGAGTCGCTCGCCAGCTCGCGCAGCGCTGTCTCCGGCCGAGAACATGGACTCCACCGTCGCCTGGTGGCAGTACCGGATGGGGTCGAGGAGCGTCCTGCACTTTCTGGGCGAGTACCCGCTCGCCAGGCGATCGCGCAGGGTAAGCGGCACGATGAGCTCGGCCACCGCCGACAACCGCTCCAGATTCGGGTTCGAGGCGATCCGCCGCCCTCGCGCGGCGGCCCGCGCCACGACCTCCTCCACCCGGCCGAGGTAGACCACGAGCCCGTCGGCATCCACCGTGACCTCCAGGCCGTCGTGGAGCCGTGCGGTGGCCGTCTGCGTGGCGAAGAGGGCCGGCACGCCGAGCTCCCGCGCCACCGTGGCGAGATGACCGGTCACCTCCCCCATGTCCGCGACCACCGCTGCCACCTTGGGCAAGAGCACGGCAAGGCGGGGCGAGGCGTCCCGGGTCACCAGCACCGCCCCCGACGGGCAGCGGAGGATATCCAGGTCCTTCGCCACCCGGTGCACCGGCCCCGCCGCCGCGCCACCGCTGGCCCGCGACCCTCCCACCAGCAGGGGCGTCGTGCCGGGCAGCGGCGCCGGACTGACGCGGATGCCCTCCTCGGCGTGCTCCGGCTGCGGCCGCACCTGCAGCACCCAGGCAGCGCCTGCCTCGTCGAGCGCCCACTCCATATCCACCGGCATCTCGAGGGCCCGTTCCAGCGCCAGCGCCAAGGAGGCCAGCTCCGCGGCCTCCTCGTCGCTGAGGACGGCAGCACGCACATCCCCCGCCACGCGCACCCGCTCCGTACCACCGGCGCGAGCCGCGCGGATCTCCTCCCGCTGCACGCCGGCGCGCCGCTCCACCACCCGCAAGCTTCGCCGGTCCAGGAGCACCGACTCCGGCGCCGCCGAACCGTCCACCGCCGAAAGCCCCAGTCCGCGGACTGCCTGCACCAGCACCGCCGACCCGTGCGCCGTGCGGTTGGCCGAGTACAGCACCCCGGCGGCCCGCGCCCGCACCAAGGCGAGGACGCAGCAGCACATGGACACCTCGTGATCGGCAAAAACCCGCTGCAGCCGGTAGGTGATGGCTTCCGGCGAGTACTTGGAGGCCACCACCTCCTTGAACGCGTCCACCACCCCCTCGCGCTCCACGTTGAGCAAGGAGCGGTACTGGCCGGCGAAGGACATCTCCGGCCCGCCCTCCTGCAACGCCGAGGAGCGCACGGCGAGGGCCAGGTCGTCCCCGCCGGGCAACGCTGCCGCAGCCTCGCAAAGCGCCCGCGCCAGCTCGGCCGGCACCGGTGCCGCCAGGATCGCCTGGGTCGCCTGCGCCGAGGCGTGGAAACACGCCTCCACCTACGCCACGTCGAGCCCTTCCATGATGGCCGCCTGCCGGTCGGCGAGTCCGTTGACAGCCAGAAACGCCCGGTACGCGTGGTCCGTGGTGGCGAACCCCACCGGCACCCTGCCGCCGAGAACCCGCCGGGCCTCCCCGAGAAAGCCGCTCTTCTGGCCGACGAGCTCCACCAGCGACGCGTCCACCTGCTCGAGGGGCACCACCAACCCCACCTCCCGCAACGCCGGCACCACCTCTGCCCGACGGGTGATGACCGCACGGATCCGCGCGAAGGTGCGCTCCAGGTGCGGCTGCTCCTGACCGGTCATCCGCGCCAGGTTGGCGATCATCCTGTAGGTCTGCACCGTCACCCCGGCCAGCAACCGCTGCACCTCCCTCGCCGTGGCCGGCCGCTCACCAGCGACGGTCTGTTGGATCTCTGTGAGAAACCCCAGCGCCTGATTGTTGGCGTGGAGCAACTCCCGGAACACCGCGACGCGCTCCCGCAGGGAGAGGGGTGAACCTCTCGCCCCCCTCCGCAGACGATGGAGGAGCTTGCGGACACCCGCCATCCGCACCACCTTCCCGCGGCGCACCGCGCCGCTCGATCATGGCAGGATGCCCTGCTCCCCGCAACCGGGGCGCCACGCGAAGGCGGCGAGCCACCCACCAAGGGTGCCCTCCCTTAAGGCCGCTGGGTGCGCAGGCTGTTGCTAGCGAACCTTCTGGATCGCTTCCAGATCCTCGATACGACCCAGGAGGATCAGCACGTCGGTGTCGCGGATCACCACATCGGCCGCCGGCGCCAGCACCAGTGCGTCGGTCAGGACGTTGCGGATGGCGACGACGTGCACGCGAAACCGCTTGCGTACGTCGAGCTCGGCCAGCGTGTGTCCGACGAAGGACTCTGGCGCCGCCAGCTCGATGATGGAGTGCTCGGGACCCAGGGAGATGTAGTCGAGCAGGTTGTTCGACGCCAGCCGCTCGGCCAGGCGCACCGCCATGTCGCGCTCCGGGTAGACCACCTCGTCCACCCCCAGCGCCTCCAGGATCTTGCCGTGATCGGCGTTGACCGCCCGGGCGACCACCCGCACCCCCAGCTCCTTGCAGTAGAGGGCAGCCAGGGTCGAGGCCTCCAGCCGCTCCCCCACCGAGATGACCACCGTGTCGAACTCCTCGAGCCCCAGGGCGCGGAGCTGCGCCTTGTCCCGGACGTCCACCTCGGCCACCTGGCTCACCCTGTCGCGGAGCCCTTGGAGGAGCTCGCGCTCCGCATCGACGGCCAGGACGTCGTTGCCCAGCTCGTACAGGCGCGTGGCCAGGTGCGACCCGAAACGGCCGACCCCGATGACGGCGAACTTGCCCATGCGCTCCTCCTCACCCACTGCCAGCAGCCAGCGACGATTATGGCACTACCCGTCAGCGCGCGCCGACACGACGAGGCGCGGGGCCCCGACGGCTCCGCGCCTCGTGGTGCGGTCCAGGGCCGTTGTCTCGGTCAGCGGCGCGGGTGGGTGATCTGCGCCTGGGCTGCCGCCAGGCGGGCGATGGGTACTCGGAATGGCGAGCAGGAGACGTAGTCCATCCCCACCATGTGGCAGAACTCGACGGACGACGGCTCGCCGCCGTGTTCGCCGCAGATCCCCACCTTTAGGGCGGGACGGGTGGCCCGGCCGCGCCGAATCCCCAGCTCCACCAGTTGCCCGACTCCCTCGCGGTCGAGGATCTGGAAGGGGTCGGCGGCGAGGATCTTCTTGTCGAGGTAGTCGGGCACGAAGCCGCCGATGTCGTCTCGCGAAAAGCCGAAGGTCATCTGGGTGAGGTCGTTGGTGCCGAAGGAGAAGAACTCCGCCGTCTCGGCGATCTTGTCCGCCGTCAGGCAGGCCCGCGGGATCTCGATCATGGTGCCGTACAGGTGCGGGATCTCCGCCACCCCCAGCCGCGCGCACACCTCCGCGTGGACCCGTTTGGCTATGACGAGCTGATCGTCGAGCTCCTTGACCAGGGCGACAACCGGCACCATGATCTCCGGGAAGACCTTCTTGCCGGCCTGCAACAGCTCCCCCGCCGCCTCGAAGATGGCCCGGAACTGCATCTCCGAGATCTCCGGGAAGGTCACGCCCAGGCGCACCCCCCGATGCCCCATCATGGGGTTCGACTCGTGGAGGTCGTCGGCGCGGCGAGCCAGCTGCTCCACCGTGATGCCGAGGGCCGCAGCGAGCTTTTCCCGCTCGTCGGCGCGTTTGGGCACGAACTCGTGGAGCGGCGGGTCGAGGAGGCGGATAGTCACCGGCAGGCCGTCCATGACCTCCAGGGTGGCCTTGATGTCCTTCTTGACGTAGGGGAACAACTCGTCGAGGGCGGCGCGCCGCTCCGCCTCGGTGGAGGACATGATCATCTTGCGCAGCAAGAACAGCGGCTCCTCGGAACCCTTGCCGTAAAACATGTGCTCGGTACGGAACAGGCCGATCCCTTGGGCGCCGAACTCCCGGGCCTTGGCAGCGTCCTCAGGGGTGTCGGCGTTGGTGCGGACCTTCAACACCCGGATCTCGTCGGCAAGGGCCATGAAGTGGACGAAGCGGGGGTTTTCCGTGGCGTCCATCATGGGGAGCGCCCCCTCGTAGACGAGGCCGCGGGTGCCGTTCAAAGTGAGGACATCGCCCTCCCGGATGACCTTGTCGCCGACCCTGATGACCTTGCCGTGGATGTCCACGTCGAGGGCGCCGGCGCCGACGATGCAGCACTTGCCCCAGCCGCGGGCCACGAGGGCCGCGTGCGACGTCATGCCGCCGCGTGCCGTGAGGATGCCCACCGCCGCCCGCATCCCCTCCACGTCCTCCGGGTTGGTCTCCTCGCGGACGAGGATGACGGCCTTCCCTTGCCGGCTCCAGGCCACCGCGTCGGCTGCCGTGAACACCACGTAGCCGCTCGCCCCGCCGGGCCCGGCGGGAAGCCCCTTGGCGAGGGGTGTGGCCTTCTTCTCGGCTGCTGGATCGACGATGGGGTGGAGCAGCTCGTCGAGCTGTCCCGGCTTGACGCGCATCACCGCCTCTTCCTTGCCGATGAGGCCCTCGGCCAGCATGTCCATGGCCATGTTGAGGGCGGCGGTACCGGTCCGCTTGCCCACCCGGCACTGGAGCATCCACAAGCGCCCTTCCTGGATGGTGAACTCGATGTCCTGCATGTCCTTGTAGTGCCGTTCCAGGGTGGTGCGGATGCCGTCGAGCTGCCGGTACACCTCCGGCATGGCCACCTCGAGGGAGGGGAGGTGCTGGTTCTGCTCGTTCTTGGTCGCTTCGTTCAGGGGGTTCGGGGTGCGGATACCGGCCACCACGTCCTCCCCTTGGGCGTTGGGGAGCCACTCGCCGTAAAAGGCGTTCTCGCCGGTGGCCGGGTTGCGGGTGAAGGCCACGCCGGTGGCCGAGGTGTCGCCCATGTTGCCGAACACCATGGCCTGGACGTTGACCGCCGTGCCCCAGTCGTCGGGGATCCCTTCGATCCGGCGGTACGAGATGGCCCGCTTGCCGTTCCACGAGGCGAAGACCGCGCCGATGCCGCCCCAGAGCTGTTCGTGGGGATCGTCGGGGAAAGGCTTGCCGAGCACGTCCGCCACCTTGGCCTTGAAGCGCTCCACGAGGAGGCGGAGATCGTCGGCGGGGATGTCGGCGTCGCTTCCGTACCCCTTGGTCTTCTTGAGCTCGTCCAGCATCCGGTCGAGCTGCTGGCGGATCCCCATCCCCTCGGTGGGTTCGAGGCCGGCCGCCTTCTCCATGACCACGTCGGAGTACATCATGATGAGCCGGCGGTAGGCGTCGTAGACGAAGCGCGGATTGCCGGTCTTCTTGATCAGGCCAGGGATCGTCGCCGAGCACAAGCCGACGTTGAGGACCGTTTCCATCATCCCGGGCATGGAGCTGCGCGCCCCGGAACGCACCGAGACGAGCAAGGGGTTGTCGGGATCCCCGAAGGTGGCGCCCATGATCTCCTCGACCCGCGCCAGCGCCCGGGCCACCGCCTCCTCGAGCCCCGGCGGGTAGTTCCGCCCGTGGGCGTAGAAGTAGGTACACACCTCGGTGGTGATGGTGAAGCCCGCCGGCACCGGGATGCCGAGATTGGCCATTTCCGCCAGGTTGGCTCCCTTGCCGCCCAAGAGATTCTTCATGTCGGCCCGGCCTTCGGCCGAACCACCGCCAAACGAGTACACGTACTTTTCGCTCACCTCACAACCTCCCAGGTCGACGTCATCGCGTGGCGAGCCAGGAAAGGTCCGCCACCCGCAAGAACAACTCCTCCACCCGGCGCAGCAGGGCCAGGCGCGCGTGCCGCAACGCCGCGTCCTCGCACAGGACGAGCACCTCCGTGAAGAACCGGTCGAGGGGCGCGGCCATGCCGGCGAGGGCCCGGAGCGCCTCGTCGTACCTTCCGGCCGCGGCGGCCGTGGCCACCGCCCCTTCCGCCCCGCGCACCGCATCGACGAGCTCCCGTTCGGCGGCCTCGCGGAGCGTCCCCGCGGGGACCTCGCCACCCGCCTCCTTGGCCAGGATGTTGCGCACCCGCTTGAACGCCACCGCGAGGTCGGCAAAGACCGCCTCGCCGCGCACCGCCTCCACCGCCCGGGCCCGCGCCAGATCGTCCGGCACGAGCCCCCAGCGGGCGGCGAGGACGGCGTGGGCCGCGTCGGCACCTACGCCAGCGACGCTCACCATGTAGTAGTGCTCGCGCTCGCGCAGAAACGCACCGAGCGCCTCGCGACTTCCTGAAGTGCCGTGCGTCCACCCTTCGACGGCCGCCGCCGCGGCACGCTCCAGGTCCAGCCCATCGAGGGGCGTCTCCGCCGCAATCTTGACGACGGCCAGGGCCGCCCGCCGCAGGGCAAAGGGGTCCTTGCTGCCCGTCGGTACTTCGCCCAGGGAAAAGAGGGCGGCCAGGGTGTCGAGGCGGTCGGCCACCCCGAGGAGGGCGCCTACCAGGTTGCGCGGGACGGGGCCGTCGAGCCCAGCCGGTCGGTACTGGTCGTAGATGGCCTGCCAGACCGCGTCCTCCTCGCCGTCAAGACGGGCGTAGATCCCGCCCATCACCCCTTGCAGCTCCGGGAACTCCCCGACCATGGCCGTGGTCAGGTCGGCCTTGGCGAGACTCGCCGCCCGCACCACCGCCGCCACCTCCACACCGCCCTGCCAGCTCGCCAGCGTCCGTGCCAGCGCCGCAACCCGCGCGGTCTTCTCCGCGAAGGAGCCGGCCTGCTGGTGGAACACCAGCCGCTCCAGCCGGGTGGCGAACTCGGCGAGGGAGTGGCGACGGTCCTGCTCGAAGAAGAACTCGGCGTCCGCCAGGCGGGCCCGCGCAACCCACTCGTTGCCGCGTACCACGTGCCCGGCCGGATCGTCGGCCCGGTCCGCCACCGCCAGGAAGAACGGCGCGAGCCGCCCGTCCCGCTCCAGCACCAGGCACTTCTGGTGGTGACGCAGGGTCGTGACCAGCACCTCCTCGGGCAGGGCGAGGAAGCGCTCGGGCAGCTCGCCGCGCACCACTCCCGGGTACTCCACCAGCTCGACGTGCTCGAGCACGAGTGCCGGGTCGTCGCGGACGGTGCAGCCGACCTCGGCGGCCAGCTCGGCGGCCCGGGCAGCCAGTCGCCGACGGCGGGTTTCCTGATCCACCACCACCCCTGCCCGCTCCAGGCGTTCCAGGTAGGCCGACAAGGAAGCCACCCCTTCGAGCTCGAGCTCCCCCGCGGCCATCACCCGGTGGCCTCGGGTGGTGGTACCCGCGGCCACACCGAAGAGCGAACAGGGGACGACCTCGTCGAGCCTGTCGCGGCCGAACAACGCCACCACGTTGTGGACGGGACGGACGAAGGTGTGCTCGCCCGTGCCCCAGCGCATGGTCTTGGGAAAGTGCAACGAACGGAACACGGCCGGCACGGCGTCGGCGAGCACCTCGGCAAACCGCCGCCCGGCCACTGTGCGCCTCGCCGCCACCACCGGCCCCTTGGGGCCGTCCACCACCCGCAACTCCCCCACCTCCACCCCCTGGCCGCGGGCAAAGCCGAGGGCTGCCTGGGTGGGGGAGCCGTCCGGGGCGAAGGCCACGCGCGCCGGCGGTCCCGTCACCGTCTCCACCCGATCGCTCTGACGCTCGGGCACGCCGGCCACGTGCACGACCAGGCGACGCACCGTGGAGAGGGCCCGCACGGTGGCCTCCGCCGCCCCTGCCTCGGCCAGCACCGCTCGAAACCGCTCCTCGAGCTGCCGGCGGACGGGGGCGAGGGCGTTGGCGGGGATTTCCTCGCAGAGGACCTCGAGGAGGAACTGGCAGGCGCTCATGGCCGTCCCACCTTCCCGCCCTTGCCGCGCCGGCGCGGCGCTTCCCCACCAGCGGGGCGGTCCGGCCCACCGGCCGCCTCGCCCGTCACCGGTACCCCACCCCGAGTTTGCCAATCGCCACCCGCCCTCTCACGCAGCAGGGGGAACCCCATGGCCTCCCGCTGCGCCAGGTACGCCTTGGCGCAACGCACGGCGACCTTGCGGACCCGCCCGATGAGGGCCACCCGCTCCGTCACTGCCACCGCCCCCCGGGCGTCGAGGAGGTTGAAGAGGTGGGACATCTTGAGGGCGGCTTCGAGGGCCGGGATGACCAGGGGATCGGCGGCACCGCGGGTGTCCACGGCTTCGAGGCACCGCTCTGCTTCCGCCTCCCACTCCTCGAACTGCCGCCGCAGCATGGTCACGTCCGCCACCTCGAAGGCGTAGCGCGACAGCTCCACCTCTTCTCGGTGGCGCACCTCCCGGTAGCGCACCGTCGCGTTCCACGGCACCTCGTAGATGGAATCCGTCCGCCCCAAGAACATGGCGATCCGCTCGAGCCCGTAGGTGAGCTCGACGGCCACGGGCGCCAGTTCGAGGCCGCCGGCTTGCTGGAAGTAGGTGAACTGGGTGATTTCCATGCCATCGAGGAGCACCTGCCAGCCAACTCCCCAGGCGCCCAGGGTCGGAGACTCCCAGTTGTCCTCCTCGAAGCGCACGTCGTGGAGGGCCGGGTCGATCCCCAAGGCCGCCAGGGAGCGCAGGTAGAGCTCCTGCACATCGGCCGGTGCCGGCTTCAGGATGACCTGCATCTGCAGATGCTTGCCCAAGCGGAACGGATTCTCGCCGAAACGTGCGTCGGCGGGGCGGCGGGACGGTTGCACGTAGGCGACGCGGTACGGCTCGGGGCCCAGCACCCGCAGGAAGGTTTCCGGGTGCATGGTGCCCGCCCCGACCTCCAGGTCGTACGGCTGCTGCACGACGCAACCCTGCGCACCCCAGAAGCGCGACAGCTCGAGAATCAGGGTTTGCAGATCCAATGGCCGAACTCCCGTCCCAAGGCCACCGCCTTGCGGAACGGGGAGTCTACCACGGCTCCCACCTCGCCCTGAAGCGCCGTTTCACGCTACCCTTCTGCCGGGGAGGGGGACCATGACAGCCCTGATCAACCGCGAGCGCCGGGAGGCCGCCCGGCAGGCCCTCGCGGAACGCCGCCAGGCACTCCTGGAGACGGCGCGGCACCTGTTCGCCACGCGCCCCTACGGCGACATCACCCTCGCCGCCATCGAACGCCAGGCTGGCGTGCCCGAGGGCACTGGCGAACTCCTCTTTGCAAGCCGCGAGCAACTCTTCCTCGACCTGATGGCCGACGCCGTCCACGCCTGGTGCCGCACGGTGCTGGCCGAGCTCGCCAACCGTCCCTCCCTCACCACCGGCGAGCTGGCCACGCTCCTCGCCCGGACGCTTGCCCGCCACCCGCTTTTGACGCGCTGTGCCAGCCAGCTTGCCGCCGCCGTGGAACGGGTGGTCGAGGTGTCCGTGGTCTGGCACTTCCAGCACCGGGTCGGCGAGGCCCTCGCCGAGGTGCAACGCGAGATCCGTTCGCGTTGCCCCACCCTGGGCCCCGGCCTCGCCCGGGTGCTGCCCCTGTGGGTGTTCGTCCTGGCGTGCGGTCTCGAGCCCCTCGCCCACGCTGCTGGCGGCGTTGCCACCGCCCTGGTGGATCCGTCCCTGAGCGACTTTGCCGTGGATTTCGAGACGGAGCTGGCGGCCATGCTCACCGCCCTCCTCCGCTAGCCGGCTCACTCCACTTCGAGGGGTTTGCCGGCCGCCTTCCACGACAGGATGCCACCGCGCAGGTTGCACACCTCCCGAAATCCCAGGTCGAGCAGCCAATGCATGGCCCGGGTCGACCGCCGCCCCGAACGACACACGAGGAAGATGGGCTGGTCGCGGGGCAAGGTGTCTGCTTCCTCGATGATCCGCCGCAGCGGCAACAGTCGCGAACCGGGGAGGTGGCCCGCAGCGTACTCCTCCGGCTCCCGCACATCGACGAGGACCGCATCCTTGCGCTCGCGCAGCGCCTCCTCGAACTGCACCACGGACAGGTGACACAGGGGGTGGGTCTCGCGGACGACCCCCCGCGGCAATCGGGCATCGTAGGGGTGCTTGACGAGGGCCTGGCACTCGGCGAACACCCGCACCTCGCACTCGTACACGCACACGGCCGGGTCGATGGCATCCTCGAAGAGGAGCTCGATGGCCCCCTCCGCCGGGAGGAAGCGATCCTCCCCCAGCATGGCGACAAACCCGGCCCGTCGCATGGTTTCCATCACCTCGGGCTGGACACCGACGAGAAACACGTCGCCGCCCCGCCGAAAGTAATGGCGCACCAGCCCCTCCAGCATCTCGACTCCCGAAACGTCGCAGCGATCCACACCGTGCATGCGCAGCAGCAGCAGGTGCTGGCCGGGGTTGTGGGCGAGGTTTTCGAGCAACACATCCTCGACGTGCTGGGCGGCGCCGAAGAAGAGCGAGCCGCGCACCGCCATGACGGCAAGCTGCGGACAGGTGGGGGCGCCAGGGCGCTCGACGAAGTGCCGGAATTCCTCGTCGGGCACCACCGGCACGACGGTGGGCAGGCTTGCCTGGTAAATGTGCAGGGCCAGGGAGAGTATGACGCCGGAGAGCACGGCGAACTCGAGGGGAAAGACGAGGGTCGCAGCAAAGGTCGCCACGAGGGTGGCGCTCTCCGAGGGGGAGGTGGCCATCACCCGGCGGATCCCGCGCACGTCCACCATCCCCCACGCCACCAGCACGACGAAGCCGGCCAGGGCGGCGCGCGGCAAGAAACCGATGAACGGGCCAAAGGCGAGGATCCCTGCCACGATCCACAGGCCGGCGAAGACCGACGCGAGCGGCGTGCGAGCGCCGGCCTGGAAATTCACCCACGACCTGGTGAACGAACCGGAACAGGTGTAGCCGGAGAAGAGCCCCGCCGCCACGTTGGCGAGACCTTGCCCGACGAACTCCTGGTTGGCGTCGAGGCGATCGCCGGCGCGCCGCGCGAGGGCCCGCGCGATGGACATGGCCTCGACCAGGCCCAGGGCCGCCACCGCCAGACTCCCCGTGACCATGTGCCGGAGGAGGTCCCGCTCCACGAGCCAGGTCCAGGAAAAGGGGGTGAGGCGCGGCAAGGCACGGGGCACCTCGCCAATGGTGGCGACGCCCAGGCGATCGGCGCCCACCGCGGCCGCCACGGCGGCACACAGGGCGAGGGCCACCAACGAGCCGGGAAGGCGCCGCGACACACGGTTCAGGAGCAGGGTAGCCACCACGGCTGTCGCCCCGAAGGCGAGGGATGGCACGTGCAGGCGGTCGAGATGGAGCACCAGCGCCGCCACGATGTCGGGGGTACGGTGCGTGGGAGCGGCGGGAATACCGGCCAACGCGGGGAGCTGACCGAGAGCGATGAGCACCGCCGCCCCCGCCGTGAACCCCAGGAGCACGGCCCGCGAGGCGAAGTTGACCAGCATGCCGAACCCGACCAGGCCAAAGGCAATGCGCCAGAGCCCCACCATCACCGCCATGGCGCTCGCCGCCATCAGGAATTCGGGCGAGCCGATGGGGAGGAGCGGCGCGAGGACCGAGAGGACGAGGATCGAGGCGGCGTTGGTCGGCCCGCTGGAGAGGTGGCGGGAACTGCCCCACAGGGCGCCGACCACCGAGGCCACCGCCGCCGAGTACAGGCCGACCTGGGCCGGGAGCCCGGCAATGGCGGCATAGGCGATGGACTGGGGGATAGCCACGATGGCCACCGTCATGCCGGCGAGCAGATCCGGCCGCAGGTCGCGCCGTCGCCACCCCTGCAGGACCCTGAGGGGCCTCGTGAAGTACGCGAGCCGAGTGACGAGCTCCCGCTGCGCCTCCATACCTGGGAGGAGCCTAGCACGGCCCTGCCGAGACCGGACGTTACGAACCGGTAACAGGCGGCGCTGCTCGATGCCGGAGCAACGAACGGGCTAGCGGAACTCCCACTCCAAGAAGCCCGGCGGCACGTCGGCCATGGCGTTCACCACCAGCTCGACGAGGCCACCGTAGAGAATGCGGCTCTTCTCCCACGCCCCGTAGGCCCGGATGAGGTCGCGGAACTGTCCCTTGCAGTTGGAGCAGGGCGTGCACACGTACTTGGGGATGGAGGGGTCGAGCTCGTCCTTGAACGCCTCGAGGATCTGCTGCATCTTGATCCGCCCCGACACCAGCATGCGCCAGTTGGCAAAGTTGTTGGGGGACATGATGGCGAACCCCGAGCCGCCGCCACAGCAGTAGTTCTCGACGCCGTGGGGGTGCATCTCCCGGAAGCGCGGCGCGATCTTCCTCAAGATCCGGCGCTGCGGTTCGACGATGCCCATGGCCCGCACCATGTTGCAGGGATCGTGGAGGGTGACCGGGAAGTCGTTCCGGGAGGGATCGAGCTTGAGCACACCGGAGTTGACGATCCCCTCCAGGAAGGTGAGGGCGCTCTCGCGCGGGACGTTGTCCTCGCCCAGGAGGATGCGATCGGCGATGACGGTCAAGGCCTTGTGGGCATGGCCGCACTCGCCGATGACGATCTTCTTCACCTTGAGCTTTTTCGCAACCTTGATGTGCTCCAGAGCGACGCGGGCGAACTGGACATCGTCGTACCACAAGCCGTAGTTGATGGCGTCGTACGCCACCAGATCCGAGGACATGGTCCACGAGATCCCCGCGGCTTCGAGGATGACGGCGAAGGCCCCCGGGTTCTCCGGCCACGCCAGGATCTCGCCGGCGTTGTGGAGGAGCAGCACGTCGGCGCCCACCTTGTCGAAGGGCGTCTTGACGGTGAAGCCGACCTTCTCGCTCATCTCCTCGTCGATGAATTCGATGTTGTCGCGCACCACCGCCGGTGTCATGCCGGTGGAGGAACCGACCCTGAGCTGCAGCACCGACCCGTTGGCGTGGCACTCGGTGGCGGCAATGCCCAGCTCCTGACTGAACAGCTTGCGCAACTCGTGCGACACGAGTCCGTTGTCCACACCGATGGGGCACGCCTGGGTACAGCGGCGGCAGAGGGTGCACCGGTAGGCCAGTTCGGCCAGACGCGCAAAGGTCTCCCAGTTGAGCTCGATGGGGCCGGTGAGGGCCGACTTCAGCGGGTTGCCCCCCTCGCCGTAGCGGGCGATGAGACGCCGCAACACGTCGGCCCGGAAGCTCGGGCGGTACACCTCGTTGCGGCCACTGGTCACGAAGATGGGGCATGCCTCGGCGCAGGTCTGGCAATGGGTGCAGTGGTCCAGGGTGAGCTGGAGGGGCTGCAGGAAGGTCCAGTTGTTCTCCTTGGAGAGCAGTTTCTTGAGCCCCTCCACGAACCCCTTGAGGAGCCGTTCCTCCTCGGCGGGGTCGTCGGGGCGCTTGAGGGAAAGGGCCGACACGCCGTCCAAGGAGGCGTCGATCTGGGCGCGCCGTTCGGGCGACAGCTCCTTCCACAAGGCCGTCGGGTCGACCTGGTCGTACGGCGGCGGCAGTGGCACGATGCGTTGCAGGTCGATGGGCGACAGGACCTCGGTCGCCTTCGAGACGTCCCGCACCTTCACGGGTGGTACCAGCGGCTCGGGCTTCATGTCAGGATTCCCCCCTCTCCTGAACCACGTCGAGCCAGGTCTTGCGTCCGTCCCCCTTGATGTGGGGCGCGGACCACGAGACCGGCAGCATCAAGAGGCGCAGCGCCCTGTCCTTGTACGCCTCGCCGGCGAGGTTGGGCGCATCGTCCCAGCGAACCGAGTGCCAGGTGAAGTACTTGGCGAACATGTGGGTCATGTGGCTCCACGGCAAGTACGCGAGAAACAGACCGAGCAGGATGACTTGCACGGCCACGAGCACCGGCATCTCCCCCGTTGGCCGCAACGAGAGGAGCCCCCGCACGAATTCCGCGGCGATCTCGTACCGGCGGTCGGCCACGATCCAGCTGCTCCACGAGGCCACGAACACGGCCAGGAGCCACCACAGGTGCAGGAAGTCGGCCGGGGTCGAGGCACGGCGCAGCGCCTGGTCGCGCAGCCGCCGCAGGAGCAGCAAGGCGCAGCCGAGGGTGCCGAGGCCCAGACCCGCGGCGCCCCAGATGGACATGGCCTTCCCCCCCCGCAACCAGCCCAGCGCCGGGAAGTCCAAGAACCCCGCCACCGCCCCGGCCACCAGCCCGATGCCCAGCAGGAACAGGAGGTACAGGCCGAAGTGGAAGAGCAGCGACGGCAACCACAGGGAGGGGTTGTTCTCGCGCACCGCCTTCAAGGTAAACACCTCTTCCGCGATGGTCTTGATCTCGCCGACGAGGGAGGTCTCGCGCGGCTTCGTCCACCAGTCCAGCTCCTCGAAATAGGAACCGCCGTAGGCGACCTTGCCCTTCTCGTGCGCCACCGGGTAGAGCTCCCAGCGCACATGCATGGGCATGCGGAAGTACCGGATCGCCTTGTAGAGCGAGCCAGCGACGAAAGCTACCAGCAAGAGGCCAGCTGCCATTGCCACGACGCTCATCGACCCCTCCCCCAGCCCGGAGGCTGCGCCACACGGGGCGCATGAAAGCTTCGTGCCAATGACAGCGCAGTACTATCACACTCAAAAAAAATGTGTTATGTAATCGACGGCGCGGCGGCCCCGGCTTCCCGTCACCGCCTCGTAACAGCGGCCCCTCCTCCCACCGCCGCGCTCGTCCCGACCCTGCTACCCGGCCGGGCAGGCCAGTCGCCGCGCCTCGGCGAGACGGTGCACCACCTCCTCCCATGCGACGGGGACGAGGGGTCTGCGAGCAAAACGTGCGATCCGTCGCGCCCCCTCCTCCAGCTCGCGCGCAAGACCCCCATCGCGGCACCGCCACCGTTCGATGTGGGCGACGACGGCGGCGCGCGCACCAAGCGCGTTGCACACCAGCACCTGATCGCACCCTGCCGCCAGCGCCGCCGCCGCGCGTTCGGGCAGGGTCCCGTACCGGTCCAAGGCACCCATCTCCAGGTCGTCGGCCAGCACCGGCCCGGCGTGGGCCTGGCGCAGGCGAGCCACGAGGCGCCGCGACAGGGAGGCCGGCGCCACCCCCTCGCCGAGGCTCGGTGCCAGGGCGTGGGCCACCATCACCGCCCGCGCCCCTCCGGCCAGGGCGCGGAAGATGGGCTCTTCCTCGACCACCTCGTCGGCCAGAAGCGGCAAGTCGCGATGGGAATCCACCCCCCCCGATCCCAACCCGGGGTAGTGCTTGAGGCACACCGACACCCCGTACGCCTCGACGGCGGCGGCAAAGACGGCGGCCAGCCGTGCCGCCGCCGCGGGCTCGCCTCCAAGGCAACGTCCCTCGCCGGCGAGCCACCCCCCTTCGTGGGCCACATCCAGGACCGGCGCCAAGTCGACATCGATGCCGAAATGGGCGCACACCGCTCCCGCTGCCCGGCCGAGGGCCGCCACCGCCGCCTCTCCCCCGCACGCCGCCTGCGCCGCGCCCGGCAGCTCGCCCACCAACGCGCGCAGCCGGTTGACGCGCCCCCCTTCCAGGTCGACAGCCACGAAAGGACGCCCCGGCAAGGCGTGGAGGGAGGCCACCAGGGCCGCGAGTTGCTGCCGGTCCACCACGTTGCGGGCAAAGAGGATCACACCGCCGGGGGCGAGTTCGGCAAGGGTCCGGCGCTCTTCCTCGTCGAGTTCCGTTCCCGCCACGCCACAGCACAGATAGGCGCTCACGGGGCCTCCTCCAGGATCCTCTGCAGCTCGGCCAGGATGTTCAGAGCTTCGAGGGGGGTCGTGGCAGCGACGTCGAGACGGCGGAGTCGTTCGGCGACCATCTCTTCGGCGGCGGGAAACAGGCTGAGCTGGGTGGGAGTCTCCTTCGGGCGCGCCATCTCCTGCACCTTCACCTCGTGCCGTTCGAGGGTGGCGAGCACATCCTCGGCGCGCCGGCACACCGCTTCGGGCACCCCTGCCAGGCGGGCCACGTGGATCCCGTAGGAGCGGTCGGCGGGACCGGGGACCACCCGGTGGAGGAACAGCACCTTTCCCTGCCACTCCTTGACCGCCAGGGAGGCATTGACCACCCGCGCCAGCCGCTCGGCGAGGTCGGTCAGCTCGTGGTAATGGGTGGCGAACAGCACCAGTGGTCGCGGGCTGCCCCCCGGCGGGTCGTGGAGCGCTTCCACCACCGCCCAGGCCAGGGAAAGACCGTCGAAGGTGGCCGTGCCGCGCCCGACCTCGTCGAGGATCACCAGGGACCGGTCCGTGGCGTGCCTCAGGATGTGGGCCACCTCCGTCATTTCCACCATGAAGGTCGACTCGCCCCGGGCGATGTCGTCGGCGGCACCGACCCGGGTGAAGATGCGGTCGAACTCGCCGATCTCCGCCTCCTCCGCCGCCACGAAGGACCCGGCCCGCGCCATGACCACGGCCAGGGCCACCTGCCGCAGGTAGGTGGACTTGCCGCCCATGTTGGGGCCGGTGAGGATGACGATCTGCCGCTCCCCCGCCTCGAGGTCGACGTCGTTGGGCACGAAGGGGGCGGTACCGAGCGCCTCGACCACCGGGTGGCGCAGCGCCTGCACGCGCAGCCGGCTGCCCGGCACCAGCCGCGGCCGCGTGTAGCCGCGCTCGCGGGCCACCACGGCGAGAGACGCCAGCGCGTCGACGGCCGCCAGGGCGCGGGCGGTGGCGGCGAGGCGGCTGGCACACGCCGCGCAACGCTCGAGCAGGGCCGCAAACAGCTCCCCCTCCCGTGCCGCTGCCCGGGCCTCGGCGGTGACGATGCGGTGCTCCAGATCGACGAGTTCGGCCGTGGTGAACCGCTCGGCGCCCGCCAGGGTCTGCCGGCGGACGAAGTCCTCGGGGATCCTTCCGAGGTTGGCCCGGGAGACCTCGAAGGCGTAGCCGAACACCCGGTTGTAGCGGATGCGCAAGTTGGCGATGCCGGTCCTCGCCCGTTCCCTGGCCTCCAGCTCGCCGAGGACCTCCTTGGCGCCGCGAGCCAGGGCGCGGGCGTCGTCCAGCTCGGTGTCCACACCGGCGCGGATGGTGCCAGGCCCGAGGAGGGCCGGCGGTTCCTCGGCCAGGGTGCGCGCGAGATCCGCCTCGAGATCGGCAAGTTCGTCCACGCCGGCAGCCAGGTCCGAAAGCAACGCCGACGACGAATCGGCAAGGGCGGCCCGCAGCGGTGCCACGGCGGCAAGGCTCCGTCGCAGCGCCGCCAGTTCGGCGGGGCGCGCCTGCCGGAAACCCAGGCGGGCCGCAACCCGCTCCAGATCGCCGACGCTGGCCAGGAGGTCGCGGACCGTGGCGAGCAGGGCCGGCGCGTCGAGGACGAGGGCCACCGCGCCGTGGCGGGCCTCGGCCAGGCGCGGGTCGCCGGCCGGGGCCACCAGCCAGTCGCGCAGCATCCGCAGCCCCATGGCGGTGACCGTCCGGTCCAGGGTGCGCAGGAGCGAGGCGCGACGACCCCCTCCGGCATCCTGGACGAGTTCGAGGTTGCGCACCGTCGCCGCGTCGAGGACGAGGGCGGTGCCGGGCTCGAGGCGGACGAAATCCCGTACGTGTCGCGGCAGCGAGCCCTGGGTGGTGCGCACGTACTCCAACAGCGCCCCGGCCGCCGCGACCAGCGGCTCCTCGCCGTCGAGCTCGAAGGCGCGCAGCGACGCCACCTCCAGGCAACGCCGCATCACCTCCTCGGCGCGGGACGGGGCGAACCACGCCGCCGGACGTTCCGTCACGACCGGTTTCGAGAGCTCCTCCGGCCAGATGCCGTCGAGGCCAGTCCCCCCCTCGCGAAGGAGCACCTCGCGCGGCGCGAGGCGGGCGAGTAGCGCCCGCACCGTCTCGGCGTCCGCCGACACCCCGCCGAACTCCCCCGACGCTGTTTCCAGGTATGCGGCCGCCACCCCCGCCCCGTGGCGCACCACCGCCACCAGGTGGCGCCGCTCGCCCTCGGCGAGCATCTCGGGATCGGTGAGGGTGCCGGGGGTGAAGACCCGCACCACTTCCCGGCGGACCAGCCCTTTGGCCTTGGCCGGATCCTCCACCTGCTCGGCCAGGGCAACGCGGAACCCTGCCTCGACCAGCTTGGCCACGTAACTGGTGACCGCGTGATGGGGGACGCCGCACATGGGCGAGGTGACCTCGTCGTTGTGGCGGCGCTGGGTGAGGACGAGGCCGAGGACCGGTGCGGCCTTCTCCGCGTCCTCGAAGAACAGCTCGTAGAAATCCCCGAGCCGGTAGAAGAGGATCGCATCGGGATGCTCCTGCTTGAGGGCCAGGTACTGCTGGAGCATGGGCGTCTGCTTCATGCGGGGGCCATTGTAGTCCGGGGTGAAGGAAGGAATGCCGCGGCCGGGTGCCGGGCCAAAGGTGGCCGCGCCCGCTTGACTGCCGTGGGAGAAGGGGCAACACTGCAACGGTGATGGCGATTCTCGCCATTGTGGGATGTGGCGTGCGCCTCGAAGTCGGCCTGGCCGACGGCCGAGTCTCGCCACCCGCCCTCGTTGCCCTCCCTGGCCCCACGCCCCGTTCCGAGTTGATCGTCGCCGCCATCGACCTCGTGCTGCGCAGCGCCGGCTGCACCCCCACCGATCTCACCCTGGTGCTCGCCACTCGCGGCCCCGGATCGTTCACCGGACTGCGGGTCGCCCTCGCCACCGCCCAGGGGGTCGCCCGGGCCACCGGCTGCCGGGGGGCAGGGGTGGAGTCGTTGTCGGTGCTCGCTGCCCGGGCGACCGGCGGCCGGCGGCTGGCCGTGCAAGGGGCGCGGCGCGGCTTCGTCTACGTGCAGCCCTTCGAGGACGGCGAGGGGTGGCCACGCCCCCTCGCCGAGGCCCGCGTGGAACCGGTGTCGGTCCTCGCCCACTCGCCTGACCCCGTGGTCGCGCCGGAGGGTCTGGAGTTGTCGGAGGAGGTGCCACGCGCCGTCGTGGTGCGCTCCGCCGCCGAGGCGCTCCTCGCCTTTGCCGCTGCCCATCCCCACGCGCACGCGCCGCTCTCCCCCGTCTACCTGGAAGAACCCCTGGCCGTACCGCCGGCTCGGAGGAGCCGCTGATGGCGGCCCTGCCGGAAGGTTTCGTGAGCCGACCGGCGCGTCGGGAGGACGTGCCCGAGGTGGCCCATCTGGAGGCGGTGGCCTTCCCCGACCCCTGGCCGGCCAGCCTGTACCTTTCGGAGCTCGGGCAGCCGCTGCGCTTCCAGCGCGTCATCTGCGACGCCAACGGGACGCTGGTCGCGTACCTCTTTGCCTGCTGGCAGGTGGACGAGCTGCACGTCCTCAAGGTGGCCACGAGCCCCCTGCACGAGGGGCGGGGACTGGCCACCACGCTCCTCGAGGAGGCCCACGAGGAGGCGAGGCGACGCCGGGGTCGCGGCGTCATCCTCGAGGTCCGACCCTCCAACCGCCGTGCCCTCGCCCTCTACCGCCGCCTCGGGTACGCAACCATCGGCCGTCGGCCGCGTTACTACAGCGACGGCGAGGACGCTCTCGTCATGTTCTATACCCTCCCTCCACCGACGGGGCCGTGACGCGGGAGGGAGCTACCCGCGTGGCCGCGGCCGCCGCGGGCGCTATACTCCCTGCGGAGACCTTGTCGTGAGACTGGGCGAGATCCTGATCGAGCGGGGGTACGTCACCCACGAGGAACTGCGGGCAGGGCTCGACGCCTGCCGCCGCCAGGGGGGACGCCTCGGCACCTGGCTGGTTCGCCTCGGCATTCTCAACGAGGCCAAGCTCCTGCAAGCCTTGAGCGAACAGAGCGGCGTCCCTTCCGTGACGGCCCTCGAACTCGCGGCCACCCCCGCCGAGCTGCGGGCGTTGCTCCCCCCCTCCTTTGCCCGCCAGCACCTGGTCATGGCCTTCGGCCGCCGGGGGAAGGTCCTGGACGTGGCCATGGCCAACCCGGGCGACCTCGTGGTGCGCGACGAGATCGCAAGCCTCACCGGGATGGTGGTTCGGCCCCACGTCGCCACCGAGGCCGCGCTGACGGCAGCTTTGGCCATCCCATCGCCGTCGGCAGCGGCGGCGAGCGCCCCACCCCCCGGCCCGCCCCGCGGCACCGCCCGCGAGTGGCGCAACTTCTGGCGCTGCGATTCCTCGCCCGCAGAACTCTTCCAGGCGCTGGCCCGGGGCGACACCGAGGTCCCCACGTGCTCGGCGGCGAGCTTTCCCGAACTCGCTCCCGTCGCCTCGCGCGACGCCGTCCCGAGCTGCGACCTCGAGCACCTCGGCGAGGCCCTCGCCGCCGTCACCCATCGCGACCAGGTGGCCGAGCTGACCCTCGCCTACCTCGCCACCCTCGCCCCCCGCGCGGCCATGTTTTCCCTGCATCAGGGGCGAGTGCTGGGCTGGACCGTCCGCAGCGAGTGGACGGTGGAAGAGGATTTCCACACCCTCATCCTCCCCCTGGACCGACCGTCGGTGTTCCTGAACCTCACCAAGGGGGTCGACCTGCATCACGGTCCGGTGGCCAGTGGCGAAGGCAACGAACTGCTGTTCGAGGCCCTCTCCTCACCCAGGCCAGCGTCCGCCCTCGTCGTGCCGGTGCGCGTCCGCGGTCGCGTGGCGGCGTTCCTCTGGCTGGATGCCGGCACCGCGAGTGTCGCCGACGTGCCGGTTGCGGCGGTGCGCGAGGCGGCCCGCCTGGTCGGCATGGCCCTCGAGATCCTGGTGCTCCGGCAGAAGCTACGCGCCGGCGCCCGCTTGACAGAGCGCGGCGGGGAAGGCTAGGGTGGCGGCCCTGGAAGGTGGAGGAAGCGATGATCAAGGCCGATCTGGTGCGCAAGGTGATGGAAGCGGTCGAGCTGCCTCAGGCCAAGGCGAGCGACGCGGTGAACACCATCTTCGACGCCATGCGCGAGGCGCTCACCAAGGGTGAGCGGATCGAGCTGCGCGGTTTCGGCGTGTTCATGGTCAAGAACCGCAAGCGAGGTATCGGCCGCAACCCGAAGACCGGCGTCGAAGTGGCCATCCCGCCGGGCAAGACCATCCGCTTCAAGCCGGGCAAGGCGCTGCGCACCGCCAGCTAGTGTCGCCCTCCCAGATCGAGGTGGAGATCATCGGCCCCGACGGCGTGCCCGTCGGGGTTGTTCGCCGCCCGCCCCCGCCGGTCCGCCGTCTTCCCCTGCACCTGTTGTTGTTCTGCCTCACCCTGCTCACGACCACGGTGGTGGGGGGACTCGCCGCCAGCGACGTCGCCCCGGCCCTCGAACTCCCGTCCAGTGACGAGCTGGTGCGGCGGCCGTGGTCGCTGCTCGTCGCCCTCCTCTCACCCGCCCTCCTGCGCGCCGGCCTCGCCTTTTCCCTACCGCTCCTCGCCATCCTCCTCGCCCACGAGATGGGTCACTACCTGGCCTGTCGCATCCACCGCCTCGACGCCTCGCTGCCATACTTCATCCCGGTGCCGTTCGGGATCGGCACCTTCGGCGCCTTCATCCGCATCCGTTCACCCCTGGCGAGCAAGCGGGAACTTCTCGACGTGGGGGCCGCCGGGCCGCTGGCCGGCTTTGCCGTGGCCCTTCCCATGCTGGTTCTCGGCATTGCCCTCTCCCGTCCCGTGGCCACCCTGCCGCCTGGCGGGTACCTGGAGTTCGGCGAACCGCTGGTGCTGCGCACCATCGCTGCCTGGCTCCACCCCGACATGCCGCCCGGCGGCGATCTCCTCCTCCACCCGGTGGGCTTTGCCGCCTGGTTCGGGATCTTTGCCACCGCCCTGAACTTGCTACCCTTCGGGCAGCTCGACGGAGGGCACGTGAGCTACGCCCTCTTCGGCCGCGCCCAGCGGCGCGCCGCCTGGCCGCTGCTGCTCCTCCTCGTGGCCCTCGGGACGGTGTGGACGGGGTGGCTGCTGTGGGCGGTGGTGGCCCTGGTGATGGGCGTCCGCCACCCACGGATGCCCGACGAGGAGGTTCCCCTCGACCCACGGCGCCAGGCCGTGGCCTGGCTCTGCCTGGCCATCTTCGTCCTGTGCTTCACGCCCGAACCGATCCGCCTGGTGCCGTGACGCCCCTCACGGGGCCGGCTGGACCTGCGGCGGGTCGTCCCAGATCAGCGTCACCGGGCCGTCGTTGACCAGCTCCACCGCCATGTGAGCACGGAAGATGCCGGTGGCCACGCGAATGCCGCGCTGGCGCAGCCGCCCGCACAGTGCCTCGATGAGCGGTTCGGCCACCGCTGCCGGGGCGGCGGCCACGAAATCCGGACGCCGGCCGCGCCGGATCGATCCTGCCAGGGTGAACTGGGAGACGACCAGGACCTCGCCGCCCACCTCGTCGAGCCCACGGTTCATCTTGCCCCCCTCGTCCTCGAACACCCGCAAGGAGGCGAGCCGGTGCGCGGCCCGCTCCACGTGCCCTTGGTCGTCGCCCCGCTCGACACCGACGAGCACCAGAAGCCCGACGCCGATGGCACTCACCTCTCGGCCCTCGACCCGCACCGCCGCTCGGCTGACCCGCTGCACCACCATCTTCACGGGGCACTCCTCCGGCGAAGCACGCTCCTGAGTTCCCGCCACTCGGGGGCGCCCAGGAGTATCAGCACCGCCAGGTACACCCCGGCCGCCAAAGCGAGGAGCAGGGCGACGAGGGCAACGCCGATCAGGCTGGTTCGCTCGAGCGCCCCGAGCCGACCGGCCACCATGGCCACCCCCGCCCCGGCCACCACGGCGGCCCCGAGGTGGCGCAGACCCGCCACGAAGACCGGTGCCAGGGGCGGCAAACGACCGGCCAGGGCGTTGCCGATGAGCAACACCCCCGAGTTGGCGAGCTGCCCCAGCGACGCCGCCGCGGCAATCCCGGCGACGCCGTGGGCGGCGAGCAGCGGCTTGCCGGCCCCGACGAACACCACGAGGTTGACCGCCGCCGCCCACACCGGCAGGCGCGTGTCCTTCCACGCGTAGGAGGCGCTCGCCAACAGCTTGGTGAACCCCAAGAAGGGCAGGCCGACCGCGTACCAGGCCAGCGCCGAGGCCGTGGCCGCCACTGCGGTGGCCGTGTAGCGCCCCCCGCCGAACAGCACGCCAACCAGCGGCGACGCTGCCGCCACCGCCACGCTGGCTGCCGGCAAGGAGACGAAGGAGAGGAGACGCATGGCAAAGGCCAGGGTTTCCCGGGCCCGCTCGCCCGAGGCGGCCCGCTCGGCTGCCAGCATGGGCAGCACCGCCGTGGTGAGCTGGACGATCACCACGCCGTACACCAGCTCGTTGAGGCGCGAGGCGTTGTAGAGGCACGTCACGGCGCCGTCGCCGAGGTGTGCCGCATAGCGCGTGGAGATGACCAGGGTGAGCTGGTAGATGCCGAGGGCCGGGATGCCGGGCACCATGAGCGCCAGCACCTTGCGCACCGCCGGGTGACGCAGCGCCCCGGCCCACGGCAGCAGGGGATGGCCGACCCGCCAGCAGGCGACCGCCTGCATGCCCAGCTGCGCCAGGCCGCCCACGAGCACCCCCACCGCCAGCCATTCCCCCCGCCCGTCGAACACCCAGACGGTGGTCACCGTCCCGCTGAGAATGGCCAGGTTGAGGGCGATGGGGGTCGCCGCCGGGAGGACGAATCGATCCGCCGCGTTGAGTACCCCCTGGGCCAGGGCGGCGAGGGAGATCAGGGCGAGATAGGGAAAGAGCAGGCGCGTCAGCGTCACGGTGAGCCGGAACTTGGCCGGGTTCGCCGCAAAGGCTGGCGCCAGGAGGTTGACCAGTAGCGGTGCCGCCAGGATGCCGACGGCGACGAGGACGGGGAGGATGAGGAGCAACGCTCCCGTCATGGCCCGGACGAACTCGCGGCTCTGCCCCTCCTCGCCTGCGGCCCGCTGTTCCACCAGCATGGGCACGAAGGCGGCGGTGAGGGACCCCTCGGCGAGCAGCGCCCGGAACATGTTGGGGATCCGGAAGGCGGTGAGGAAGGCGTCCGACACGACCCCGGCCCCGAGCAAGGCCGCCAGGACCTTGTCGCGCGCGTAGCCGGAGAGGCGACTCGCCACCGTCGCCAGTGCCATGCCGGAGGTGGCGGTCAGGAGGCGGCGGCGCGTGGACATGGCGAGACTCTAGCACCGGCGACGGTGGTGTGCTAACCTTGCCCGTCCACGCCGGGAGGTTCCGCATGAGCGTCAACAAGGTCATCCTGATCGGCAATCTCGGGCGCGACGTCGAGCTCCGGCACACGCCCGGCGGCACGCCCGTCGCCAAGTTCTCCGTTGCCACCAACGAGGTGTGGCGGGACAAGAACGGCCAGAAGCAGGAACACACCGAGTGGCACAACATCGTCGCCTGGGGGAAGCTGGCCGAGTTCTGCGGCCAGTACCTGAGCAAGGGGCGGCAGGTCTACGTGGAGGGCACCCTCCGCACCCGCACCTACGACGACGAGAAGGGCAACCGGCGCTACTTCACGGAGGTGCGCGCCCAGGTCCTCCAGCTCCTGGGCCCACGGCCAGGGGGGGAGGCCGCACCTGCCGAACCGCCGGACTTCCAGCCCGAGGGCGAGGACGACATCCCGTTCTAGCGGAGGTTACGGTGAGCGGACCGGTGTGGAGGTTCGAGAAGGAGCGTCACGGCGTGTGTCTCGTGTGCCTGCAGGAGAGCCAGGGGCTGTTCGTCGAGGGCGAGGTGGTGGACAACGAGTTCCAGCCTTGTCGCACCGTCTGCCCCGACTGTTACCAGCGCGACAGCTGGGGCGTCGTTCGCGGGGAGCGCGGCGCCCGTCCGGGTGCGCCCGCGTACGCGCACCGGTAGAGGCTGGCGGGGCTGAGTGGACTCGAACCACCGACACGCGGTTTAGGAAACCGCTGCTCTATCCGAACTGAGCTACAGCCCCAACCAGTGAGATCCTAGTCCGGGCAGCGGCAAAGCACAACCCCGCAGGGAGGAACGGAGCATGGGCTCGGGCGTTCGATCGACCTACAGCGTCAAGCACGGGGCCTGGCTGGGGCTGCGGGCCGAGGAGCTCGGGGACCGTGTGCGAATCCGCCACCTGCGCGGCGGCAGCTCCGAAGCCTGCTGGCTGACCCTGGAACCCGGCGGCAAGGTGACGAGCCCGGGCGTCGCGGCCGAGTGCATCGTCACCGTGATCGAGGGGCGGGTGACCTGTCAGGTCGTCGGCAACGAGTTCCGGCTCGATGTCGGCCACCATGCGCTCTTCCCGCCGCAGCTCCCGTTCACCTTGCAGGCCGGGCGCTCCCCGGCCACCCTCCTTCTCCACTGCAGCACCGTCCTGTCGGAGTCGGCGCACCTCGAGACCGAGTGAAGCTACCAGGGGGTGGGCAGTACCCGGAACCCCTCGCTCGCCAGGGGCTCCCCTTCGAGGACCTCGACCGCCGTCACTCGCGCGTGCGGGGGGCCTTGCCAGAGCCGCCCCTCGAAGGTGCCCAGGGAGACCTCGTCGCCGACGGCAAGCACCTCCACCTCGCCGGTCGGCAAGTTCCGCACCCAGCCGGAAAGGGCCAAGGACTGGGCCTCGCGGAGGACGAAGTAGCGGAAGCCGACCCCCTGGACGCGACCCGAGACCACGAATCGGCGAGCCGTCACCGTTCCCCCCGGAACCCCTGGCAACCGACCAGGGGGACGAAACTGGCGCTGCCGTGCTCGCTCGCCACGACCCCCTCGCCGCACCGCGTCACCCGCACGAGGCGCTGCGCCCGCAACGTACCCACGGGCAGGACCAACCGTCCGCCCTCGGCCAGCTGTTCCACCAGTGGCGGCGGCACGGCGGGCGCTGCGGCGGAGACGATGATGGCGTCGTAGGGCGCATGGGCTCGCCAGCCGAGGGTGCCGTCCATGACCTGGATGGTGACGTTGCCCACGCCGAGTTCGGCTAGCCGCCCGCGCGCGCGCTGGGCCAGGGACGGGATGCGCTCGACGGAAAACACGAAGCGGGCGAGCTGCGCCACCACGGCTGTCAGGTAACCGGAGCCGGTCCCGATCTCGAGGACGCGGTCGCGCTCGCAGACGGCTGCCAGCGCGACGAGACGCGCCACCACCGAGGGCTGCGAGATGGTCTGCCCTTCGCCGATCTCCAGCGCAAAATCCTCGTACGCCTGGGCGAAGAACTCACGAGGGACGAACATCTCGCGCGGCACCGCGGCGAGCGCCGCCAGCACCCGCTCGTCGGCGATCCCCTGGCTCCGCAAAGCCTGCACCAGCTTCGCCCGCCGCGCCGGCACCGAGATGGCGTTCACCGGCCCTCGAGCCTCCATTCGCTGGCCTCCCGGATCAACGTCTCGAGCAGCGCATGGTGGGTCATGTCCAGGTGCAAGGGGGTGATGGACACGAAACCTTGCGCCACCTCGTGGAAATCCGTCCCCGGGATCGGCTCCCATACTGGCTCGCCGCCGCCGATCCAGTAGCAGGTCCGCCCGCGGGGGTCGGTGTCCTCCACCACCCCTTCGGTGTACTTGCGCTTGCCCAGGCGACAGAACCTGATCCCGCGCGGCGGAAGCGGCGGCACGTTGACGTTGAGCAAGGTCGCCGCCGGCAGCCCGCGCTCGAGCACCCGCTCGGCCAGCAACCGGGCAAAGGTGGCGGCAAAGACGAAGGAAAATCCTTCCCCCACCAGTTGCGAGACGGCAATGGCCGGGACGCCGAGGATGACCGCCTCGAAGGCAGCGGACACCGTCCCGGAGTAGTGCACGTCATCGCCCATGTTGGCGCCAAAGTTGATGCCGGACACCACCAGATCCGGGACCCGCCCCTTGAGCACCTGGCAAATGCCGAGGGTCACGCAGTCGGTGGGCGTTCCGTCCACGACGAAACGGCGGTCGGCAAGCCTCGTCATCCGCAACGGCCGCGACAGGGTGAGGGCGTGGGACACCGCCGAGTTCTCGCGGTCGGGAGCCACCACCCACACCTCGCCCAGCCGTTCGAAGGCGTCGGCCAGCACCTGCAGTCCCTCGGAGGTGTACCCGTCGTCGTTGGTGAGCAGGAAGACCGGTCGAGGCACGCGCGGCAGTATAGCCGCTGCGCCGTGCACCGCCGACCCCGCCGTGGGCCGTACCCACAAGAGGCAAGTGCTACACTCTCGCCGCTGCCGTCGGGCAGCCCGGTGGCCGCGAGGCGACCGCCGGGTGGGCCGTTAGCTCAGCTGGTAGAGCAGTGGGCTTTTAACCCAACGGTCGGGGGTTCGAATCCCTCACGGCCCACCACCTCCCTCGCTCCCACGTAACGAAAACGACCCGGTGGGCGCGCCACCCTTCGCGGCTGTGGCAGCGCCTGCTCTTGCCATCGCAGCCACGAACGGTTCCTTCCAGGCCTGCGGGGGAGTTCGCCGCCGGTGCGCCGTCCCTCGCGCAGGCCCCGCTGCCCGCCGGCCCGTGGTGTGCGATAATCCCCGCTGACGACGCGGCCCTGTCGTCTAACGGTTAGGACACCGGTCTTTCAAGCCGGCAGCAGGGGTTCGACTCCCCTCAGGGCCGCCAGGACTTTCTCGCCGCCGTGGCGTGGTCGCTCGCCCACCAACGACCGCGGCGCCCGCTGTGCACCGAAATCCGTCGCCCGCTGGTACCCCCTGCTCCCGCACTTCCGAGGACCAGTCATCCGGAAGGGGCTGCACCGGGCACGAGTGTATCGGGTCACTGCGACCTGGCGGGGCGGAAGCCGATGTGGTAGTTGCGAAACTCTGCCCGGTCGTAACCGCGAGACGTCGATCGGTTAAACCGCGCATGGGTCAGCCAGGCGCCGCCGCGCGTGACCCGACCCGGGCCCGAGGACGGGCCAGTGGGATCGGTCACCGCACCCGATGGGTAGCTGCCGTACCAGTCCCCCACCCACTCCCACACGTTGCCGTGCATGTCGAAAAGGCCGTAGGGATTCGCCAGCTTCTGCCCCACCGGATGGGTGGTGCTGCCAGAGTTGTTGCACCACCACATGTACGGCTCGGCTTGCGGGAAGCTGCCACATTCCAGGTCCCAGTTCGGGTTCGCAGAGGTGTCGAAGGAAAACGGCCCCTCAGTCCCACCTCGCGCCGCCCGCTCCCACTCGGCCTCCGTGGGCAAGCGGAACTTCCCCGCCCCAGGCTGCCCCGTGGCCTCGAGGTGCGCGTTGAGCCTGCCAATGAAGCTCGTCGACGTACAGGACGACCCCGTCTCCCCACCGCAGATGTCGTTCCACGACACGCAGTACACCGGGTAGTCGTCCCCAACCCCGTAACTGCCACAGGCGGTCGGCATGGGCGTCCCCATGACCGCCGCCCACTGCCGCTGCGTCACCTCGGTCTTGCCCATGTAGTAGTCCTGGGGAAGGGTGACTTGGTGTTGCGGCCCTTCGTTCGCGGACCGCCCACGCTCGCTATCGGGCGAGCCCATCATGAACGTCCCCGCCGGAATCCTCACCAGCACCAAAGGCACGTTGCCAGGAAGGTACACCGTGATCTCCTCCGCGCCGCTCACCGGCGCCACCTCCGCCCACGGGATGGTGGTGGGATCGTTGGTGGTGTTGTCCACCACCGAGCCGGAGACGATCACCCCGGACCCCGCCAGCACCGTCACCCGCGCGTAGCCGCGGCCGAGGTTCGTCTGCCCGGCCCGGTTCTTGAACGGCTGCGTCTCCTGCCTGAAGCGGCCTGCCTCGACGCTCACCGTGAACTCGGTGAGCACACGCCCCGCCCCGTCCACGAGTTCCACCCCGAGGCTCGCTGCCGTCGTCCCCATGTTGGTGAACGCCAGGTTGCTGCGAAACCCCGCGTTCTCGATGAGGTGCGGGATCACCGCCGTCGTGCCGGCCACGAGCCCCTGCGCCACCGTGAAGGCCGGATAGAACTGCCCGAACGTCCCCCCCGGCGTGCACGCTGCCGACGACGGCACCGCGTTGTAGGTCCGCGAGGTGACCACCACCGCCTGGTCCGACCGCACCTCGAGCGCGCCGTTGCCGCTCCCCCCCAGCTGCCCCACCACGTCGGTAAGCAGCGACTGGGACAGCGGCGCGACGACGGTGCTCTGGACAAGCGGCGACCCGCCCGTCGCTGGGTAGAAACGTACCTCGACGTTCGCCCTCGCCGAGGTGGGGTTGTTGATCCCCACGTCGGTGCGCCACTGGCTGCCCGCCAGCCCCGACGCCCGCGACGCCACCTGCACCCAGTAGGCGTACTGGCTGGCGGCGGCAGCCGACGCGACCACGGGTGCCGCACCCACCAACAACACCGCGACACGAGAGAACTTCAGTGGTTGACCCATGGCTCCCTCCTTAGGAGAGTGAAGGATCGAAAAAGCGCGAACGCGGCGACGCAAGCGGCGTGGCGAGCCCGCCCGCCGGGTCGGTCCGGCCCGGCGCCCTGCGGGATGGCCCGCGGCCTTGGCGGCCGCGGCGCGACGGTCCGCCCCTCGCCTCGCGGACGCGGATCCGCTGCGAACAGCACGCACGGCGACGCGGTCGGGGGCACCGGTCACCTCCTCCAGCACGCGACGGTGGCTGCCGAGCCTCCTGTCACCCAACATAGGAACCCGCGAGCCAATGTCAAGACCCATCATAATGCAATGAAACTATGTGGTTTGCGGGCCTGCGGGGGCGCGGTCCGATGGCCTGCGGGGGCGCGGTCCGGTCCCACCCCTGTCCGTGACCGTGTCAGTGTCCGTGACCGTGTCAGTGTCCGTGTCACCGGGGGTGGGTCATCCTCCACAGCATGGCCCGGACCTCGTCGAGGAGCGAGAGGACCCGCTCAGCGACGCGGCGGTCCACGGCGCCGACGTCCACCAGCAGCGTCAGGTGCACGGCGAGCTCCTTGGCCGACGCATAGGCCACCCGGAAGTGGTATACGCGATCGTTGCCGTGCCGGCCCTCCCCTTCCACCACGTTGGCGGGCACGGAGGCCGCGGCGGTGATCACCTGCTCGGCAAGAGCCCGGTACGGAGCTCGCACGCTGGCGACGAGGGCCAGCGCCTGGGCGGCGGCGGCCAGGGCCTTGGCCTGGGCGGGTGGTGGCGAGACGGCGAGTGGGTTGGGCATGCAGGGTTCCTCCCGTTCGTACATGCCGCCCGTCCAGCCGCCGGGCCGGACGGGGTCAAGGGTCGCGTAGCGACCGGCCGAAGGCCGGCGTGCCCTTGACGCCGGCTGGCCTGGCGGCGAGCCACGAGCACCTACGAACGGGAGGAACCCTACCCACCAGCCACGCCTGGCACCCGCCCGGCGGGCCTGCGGGGGCGCGGGCCAAAGGGTTTGCAGGCCGCTGGGCGGGCGAGGGCCCCCTCGCCGCCGCCCCCCGGACTTGCCAAACCAGGTCGGGGGGCCTAGACTTCCGCGTTGTGAAACGGTTCACGTGAGGTGGACCGTCGAGTCCAGCGCCCCGTCGCCCGCCGAACCGGCGCGAGGGCGCCGGGGGCCAAGCCGAGACGAAGGAGGAATCCATGCCGCAACGACGCATGGTGACCCTCGACGGAAACGAGGCCACCGCATCGGTGGCCCACCGCACCAACGAGGTGATCGCCATCTACCCCATCACCCCATCCTCCAACATGGGGGAGTTCGCCGACGAGTGGTCGGCCCAGGGCAGGAAGAACATCTGGGGCGTCGTCCCCGAGGTCACCGAGATGCAATCGGAAGCCGGCGCCGCCGCCGCGGTGCACGGCGCCCTGCAGGCAGGCTCGCTGACCACGACCTTCACGGCCTCGCAGGGCCTGCTCCTGATGATCCCGTCCATGTACAAGATCGCCGGCGAGCTGACCTCGTACTGCATGCACGTGTCGGCGCGCACGGTGGCGACCCACGCCCTGTCCATCTTCGGCGATCACTCGGACGTCATGGCCTGCCGCCAGACGGGCTTCGCCCTCCTGGCCTCGGGATCGGTCCAGCAGGCCCACGATTTCGCCCTCATCGGCCAGTGCGCCACCCTGAAGTCGCGCGTTCCCTTCCTCCACTTCTTCGACGGGTTCCGCATCTCCCACGAGGTGGACACCCTGGAGGAGCTGACCGACGACGATCTCCGGACCATGATCACCGACGAGCTGGTGGCCGCCCATCGGGCCCGCGCCATGAGCCCCGACCGCCCCTTCATTCGCGGCACCGCCCAGAACCCCGACGCCTTCTTCCAGGCCCGCGAGGCGTGCAACCCCTTCTACCTGGCCTGCCCGGGCATCGTGCAGCAGACCATGGACGAGTTCGCCACCCTCACCGGCCGCCACTACCACCTGTTCGACTACTACGGCGACCCCGAAGCCACCCATGTCATCGTCCTCATGGGGTCGGGCGCCGACACGGCCATGGAGTACGTGGACTGGGCGCGGGAACGGGGTGAACGCATCGGCCTCGTCAAGGTCCATCTCTACCGCCCCTTCTCGGTCGCGGCGTTCGTCGCGGCGCTGCCGCCCACGACGGCGCGCCTCACCGTCCTCGACCGGACCAAGGAGCCCGGCGCCATCGGGGACCCCCTCTACCTCGACGTGGTCGCCGCCCTGCGCGAGGCGCGGGACGAGGGCATCTCGCCCCTCGCCGTCGACCCCCGCGTGGTGGCGGGCCGCTACGGCCTGTCGTCCAAGGAGTTCACCCCGGCCATGGTCAAGGCGGTGTTCGACAACATGAAGCTCGACCGCCCGAAGCACCACTTCACCGTGGGCATCGAGGACGACGTGACTAGAACTTCCCTGGACGTCGATCCCGAGTTCGACATCGAGCCGGACTCGGTGTCCCGCGCCGTCTTCTTCGGCCTGGGCGCCGACGGGACGGTGGGCGCCAACAAGAACTCCATCAAGATCATCGCCGAGGAGACCGACAACTACGGCCAGGGCTACTTCGTGTACGACTCCAAGAAGGCGGGCGCGGTCACCGTCTCCCACCTGCGCTTCGGAGCCAGGCCTATCCGCTCCCACTACCTCATCAAGCGGGCCAACTTCATCGCCTGCCACCAGTACGTCTTCACCGACAAGTACGACATGCTGGACTACGCGGCCCCGGGTGCCACCTTCCTCCTCAACGCCCCCTTCGGTCCCGACGAGGTGTGGGACCACCTGCCCCGCGAGATGCAGGAGCAGATCATCGAGAAAAAGCTCAAGTTCTACGTCATCGACGCCTACAAGGTGGCCAAGGACACCGGCATGGGGGTGCGCATCAACACTATCATGCAGACGTGCTTCTTCGCCATCTCCGGCGTCCTGCCGCGCGAGGAGGCCATTACCCAGATCAAGAAATCCATCGAGAAGACGTACGGCAAGAAAGGCCCGGAGGTGGTGCGCAAGAACTTCGAGGCGGTGGATCATACCCTGGCCCACCTCTACGAAGTCCGGGTTCCGAACGCGGCCACGGCCACGCGCAGGCGGCCGCCCATCGTGTCCGACGCCGCCCCCGACTTCGTCAAGCGGGTGACGGCCGTGATGATGGCCGGCAAGGGCGACCTCCTGCCCGTATCGGCGTTCCCGGTGGACGGCACCTGGCCCTCGGCCACCACCCAGTGGGAGAAGCGGAACATCGCCCTCGAGATCCCGGTGTGGGACCCGGCCATCTGCATCCAGTGCAACAAGTGCGCCCTGGTCTGTCCCCATGCCGCCATCCGCGCCAAGGTCTACCCCCCCGAGCACCTGGCCGGCGCGCCGCCCACCTTCAAGTCCGTTGACTTCAAGGCCCCTGAGTACAAGGGGTGGAAGTACACCATCCAGGTGGCCCCCGAGGACTGCACCGGCTGCAAGCTGTGCGTCATGGTCTGCCCGGCCAAGGACAAGTCGAACCCCAAGCACAAGGCCATCGACATGGCGCCCCAGATGCCGCTGCGCGAGACCGAGCGGGACAACTACGCCTTCTTCCTCGCCATTCCCGAGGTGGACCGCACCACGGTGAAGCTCGACGTCAAGGGCTCCCAGTTCCTCCGCCCCCTGTTCGAGTACTCCGGCGCCTGCGCCGGCTGCGGCGAAACGCCCTACGTCAAGCTGCTCACCCAGCTCTTCGGCGATCGCGCCTTGATCGGCAACGCCACGGGCTGCTCGTCGATCTACGGCGGCAACCTGCCGACGACGCCCTACGCCGCCGACGCCAACGGTCGCGGCCCTGCATGGAACAACTCCCTGTTCGAGGACACCGCCGAGTTCGCCTATGGGTTGCGGCTTTCCGTCGACAAGCAGACCGACCTGGCCCGCCACTACCTCACCCTGCTCGCCAGCGACGTGGGGGAGAATCTGGTCGACGAGATCCTGCACGCCAACCAGATCGACGAGGCCGGCATCGCGGCGCAGCGCGCCCGCGTCGAAGCCCTGCGCGCCAAGCTCGCCCCCCTCGCCAAGCCGGAGGCTCGCTGTCTGGAAGCGCTGGCCGACTACCTGGTGCGCAAGAGCGTGTGGGCGGTGGGCGGCGACGGCTGGGCCTACGACATCGGCTACGGCGGTCTCGACCACGTGCTGGCCCAGGGGCGCGACGTCAACCTCCTGGTCCTGGACACGGAGGTGTACTCCAACACTGGCGGCCAGGCCTCCAAGGCGACCCCCCTGGGCGCTGCCGCCAAGTTTGCCATGGCGGGCAAGGGCGTGGCCAAGAAGGACCTGGGGATGATCGCCATGACCTACGGCAACGTGTACGTGGCGCGCGTGGCGTTCGGCGCCAAGGACGCGCAAACCGTGCGTGCCTTTGTCGAGGCCGATACCTACCCCGGCACCTCAATCATCATCGCCTATTGCCACTGCATCGCCCACGGCTACGACCTCGCCTACGGCTGCGAGCAGCAGAAGCTGGCGGTGGACTCCGGCGCCTGGCCCCTCTACCGCTGGGATCCTCGCCGCATCGCCGCCGGCGAGAACCCCTTGAAGCTCGATTCGGCCCCCGGCAAGGCCAAGCTCGCCGAGTACGTCCGCAACGAGACCCGCTTCCGCATGGTCGAGCAGATGTACCCCAAGCGTTTTGCCGAGCTCCTGGCCCGGGCCGAGCGAGAGGTCCGCAACCGCGTCATCGCTTACGAACACCTGGCCAAACTGGCGATGCCCGCCGAGGCCGCGGCCGCGGCGTCCGCCGAGAACGAGAACTAGAGGGAGGGGAGCATGGATCTCACCACCAAGTACCTCGGCCTCACCCTGCCGCACCCCCTGATGCCCGGCGCCTCGCCGCTCGTGGACGAGCTCGACACCGTCAAGCGGCTCGAAGACGCGGGCGCTGCCGCCATCGTCATGCACTCGCTCTTCGAGGAGCAGATCAACCACGAGCTCCTCGGCCAGGAGATGGCGGTGGAGATGCACGAGGAGTCCTTTGCCGAAGCGCTCTCGTACTTCCCCCGACCCGAGGAGTTCCGCCTCGGCCCCGACGCCTACCTGGAGCAGATTCGCCGGATCAAGGCGGCGGTGAAGGTGCCCGTCATCGCCTCGTTGAACGGCACCACGCCGGCGGGCTGGCTGTCCTACGCCAAGCTCATCGAGGAGGCCGGCGCCGATGCCTTGGAGCTCAACCTCTACTACCTGGCCACCCAGGCGTGGGAGAGCGCCGACCTCGTGGAGCGTCGCAAGCTGGACGCCGTCCGCCTGGTTAAGGAAGCCGTGCGACTCCCCGTGGCCGTCAAGATCTCGCCCTACTTCACCTCCCTCGCCCACTTCGCCAAGCAGCTCGACGAGGCCGGAGCGGACGGGATCGTGCTCTTCAACCGGTTCTACCAGCCGGACATCGACATCGAGAAGCTGGAGGTGGTCTCGAACCTCAACCTCTCCCACTCGCCCACCCTGCGGCTGCGCCTGCGCTGGCTGGCCATCCTCTACGGCCACGTGAAGGCCGACCTGGCTTGCACCGGCGGCGTGCACACCGCCGAGGACGCGGTCAAGGCGGTGATGGCGGGTGCCAGTGCCGTGCAGGTGGTGTCGGCGCTGCTGCGCCACGGCCCCGAGCATCTGGCGGTGCTACGGCAGGGGCTGGAGCGCTTCCTGGAGGAGCACGAGTACGAGTCGCTGCAGCAGATGCTGGGTTCCATGAGCCACCGCTCCTGCCCGAACCCGCAAGCCCTCGAGCGCGCCAACTACATGAAGGTCCTGCAGAGCTGGAACCGCTAAGAGGACGGCTGCACCCTGGCGACGGCGGGCGCGTGGGCGCCCGCCGTCTTCATCTCCGGCCCACCAGTGCACCCTCGGCCAGGCGGCGCAGGACCACCCGGTAGGCGGGGCGGTAGGCGGCGCGATACCGCTGGCTGTGCTCTATCGCCGGGAAACCCCGCCCGGCCAGCTCACGGGCCAGGGCTGCGAGGGCAGCGCTGTCCTCCCCTCGCCCGAGGCGTTCGAGTACCCTGGCGGCCGCGGCGAGCCGCGCCTCCATGAGGGCGGGATCGCCGACGACAGAGCGTGCCGACTCGACCAGGGCCGCGACCAGCGCCTCCCCATCGCCTCCCGCCGCGAGGAACGGCCGGAGGTTGACGCGGACGAGGGTATCGGAGAGTTCCTCCAACAAGGGTTCCGCCGCCGGGCCGCCTTCGAGCCCGGCCATCTCGCGTTCGAGAGCCGCCCGTGCCTGCTCCGGATCCGGGACGAAGTGGGCCGGACCGAACACCGACTGGTGGACGAACTTGTACACGTCGGCGGCGGTCGCCAGCGGGCAACGCTCGAGATGGGCCGCGACCACGCGCTCCCACCCCTCGGCCGCGGCCATTGCGCAGCCGCCCGCCAGAAGTACCGTCGCTACCACCCCAACGCGGCTCGTCATCGCCTCGCCCTTACTCTAGCCTGTCCCCGTCCTGGTACCTCATCCGAGAGTCTCCATGGGAGGCGAACCGCTGCCCCATGCGCACTCGACCTCGTGCGGGAGGGCGCCTGCGTCCGACGCCATCTTCGGACGCGACGAGATGCTTCGGCCGCTTCGCGACCTCAGCATGACAGCAGGAACCCCTCTCACCCTGAGGCGCGAAGCGCCGAAGGGTCTCGACGCGTGTGCAGCCCCGCCCCCCGCGCATCGCTACCCTCGTATGCGACGGGATCGTCGCCTGCGCGTTCCTCGAAAACCTCGTACGCGACGGGATCCTTCGGTCGCCTGGCCCCACGGCGACATCCTCGAACGCGACGAGATGCTTCGGCCGCGGCGCGACCTCAGCATGACGGGCGGCCGGCGCCGCCCGTCACCCAGAGCGAAGCGAAGGGTCTCGACGCACGTGCAGCGCCACCACCCTGGCAACGCGGCGCGCGGCGCGGGCGGCCGTGCTAGGCTCGCGCGGCGGAGGAGCGGTGGAACGGATCGATCACGTCGTCGCCACGTACCACGAGGTCGCCCTCAAGGGGGGCAACCGCGGCTGGTTCGAGCGCGTCCTGCTGCGCAACATGCGCGCCGCGCTTGACGGGCTCCCCGTCGCCGACATCACCGTGCCGGCCCGCATCGTGGTGCGGTTTGCCGAGCCCGTCCCCTGGACCGAGGTGTACGCGCGCCTGTCCACCGTCTTCGGTCTCAACAACATCATTCCCGTGTCGCGGGTCGGCACCAGCTACGAGGAACTGGAGGGGTTCATCGCCGCCCACCTGGAGGAGCTGGCGGGAACCTCCTTCGCGGTTCGCTGCCAGCGCTCCGACAAGCGCTTCCCCCTCACCTCCGAGGAGGTGTGCCGGCGCCTCGGCGCCTTCGTCAAGGCGGCCACCGGCCTTGCCGTCGACCTGGAACGGCCGGACGTCACCATCCATGTCCTTCTCCAGAACGACGGCATCTACACCTTCCGCCGCCGGCACCCCGGTCCCGGCGGACTCCCCATGGGCACCTCGGGACGGGCGTTGGTGCTCCTGTCGGGCGGGATCGATTCCCCCGCCGCCGCGTACCTGACCATGAAGCGGGGCGTCATGGCCCAGTTCGTCCACTTTCATTCGGCGCCGTACACCTCCGACGCCTCCATCCGCAAGGTCGAGGCCATCGTCAGGCTCCTCGCCCGGTTCCAGGGCGGCGCCCGCCTGTTCCTCGTGCCCTTTGCCGAGTGTCAACGAGCCATCGTGGTGTCCTGCCCGGAGGCGTTGCGGGTCATCCTCTACCGCCGGATGATGCTCCGGGTGGCGGCGCGCATCGCTCGCCGCACCCGTTGCCTCGCCCTCGTCACCGGCGAGTCGTTGAACCAGGTCGCGTCCCAGACCCTCGAGAACATGGCGGCCATCGACCGCGTCGCCCACCTGCCGGTGCTGCGCCCCCTCGTCGGCCTCGACAAGGAGGAGATCGTCCGCATCGCCGAACAGGTCGGCACCTTCGAGCTGTCCATCCAACCTCACCAGGACTGCTGCTCCTTCCTGCAGCCCCGCCACCCGGCCACCCGCACCACCCCGTCGAGGTGCGAGCAGGCCGAGGAGGCACTCGACGTGGAGGGATGGGCGCGCCGGTTGCAGCACGCGGCCGAGGAACGGCAGCTGGAGGCGGCACCGTGGGGCACGGTGGCGCTGGCCTCCTCTGCCGCTGCCAGAGAGTGAGACCCTGCCCGGCGCCGCGCCGGACGCCGAGGGCTCCCGCTACCGGCCGAGGGCGGCCAGATCGGCGAGCACCTCGCTCGCGTGGTTGCCAGGGTTCACGTTGGCGTACGCCTTGAGCACCGTGCCGTCGGGGCCGACGAGGTAGGAGATGCGGCGGGCCCACAGGCGGCTCGGCGAGTCGGCGGCGCCCACCGCAACGGCCAGTTGCTTGGTGGTGTCCGACAGGAGCCTGAAGGGGAAGTTGTGCTTGGCTGCGAACGCGGCGTTGTCCTTGGGTTCGTCGAAGGAGACGCCGAGGACCACGACGCCCAGCTTCTCGAATGCCGCGAAGCTGTCGCGCAGCGCGCACCCCTCCGCCGTGCACCCCGGCGTGAGGGCCTTGGGGTAGTACCAGAGGAGATACGTCTTGCCGGCCAGCTCGGCGGAGGAAACCGGCTCGCCGCGCTGATCGACGAGGTGCCACGCCGGGAAGGGGTCACCGACCTTGAGCAGCTCGCCAGCCGACGCGCCGCCGGGAAGCCACGCCAGAAACAACAACCACAGACTTTTGCGAACCATATGCGCCCTCCACGCCGACCAACGGCAGCTCGCCGAGCGCTATTCCACACGGCGCGGGCGCTTCCGCCACGCCGGCGAGGAAGCTCTGCGCCGCCGGCTACGCGCCGAACTTGGCGATCTTGCCGGCAGCGGCGAGCGCTTCCGCCATCACGTAGCGCAGCGGCATCCGTCCCAGGGCGCCGCTCAGGCAGGCGCGTTCAGTGAACTCCCGGACGTCGTCCCGGAACACGCGGCCGGGCGCCCACACCAGGGCCGGCACCGGGTGCCAGGAGTGGGCCGCCAAAGCGACCGGCGTCGAGTGGTCGGCGGTGACCACCACCACGTCGAAGCCGGGCGCGACGAGCTCCGGCAGCAGCCGATCCACCTCTTCCACCACCGCCTTCTTGCGCTCGAAGTCGCCGTCCTCGCCAGCCTTGTCGGTGTACTTGACGTGGACGAAGCAGAAGTCATGGCCGGCCACCGCGGCGGTCACCGCTGCCGGGTAGTCGGCCAGGGTGGGGGGCGGCGGCGCCATGTCCATCCCCACCAGGCGAGCCAGGCCACGGTACATGGGGTAGGTCGCCACGCACACGGGCCGGAGGGCGAAACGCTGGGTGAGGGAAGGGATGCTCGGCAACGAGTCGAAGCCGCGGAGGAGGAGGCCGTTGGCCTTGGGCTCGTCCGCCAGGAGGCGATGCGCCTCGGCAACGAAGCTCGCGACGACGGCCGCCGTCCCCGCGGCTTCGGCCGAGGTGGCGGTGACCGGCAAGGGCGGCACGCCCACCTGCTGCGGGTCGGTGTCGGCGATGTGGGGGACGAGACCCTCACCGCGCAGTACCAGGACTCCCCGGTGTTCCGACTCGGTCTCCACGAAGAGCTGCACGCCGGCAGGTGCCGGGATGCCGCGCAGCCGCGCCACCAGGCGTCGGTTCTCCTCGGTGGAAGGCCGGCCGGCGCGACGGTCCACGACGTTGCCTTCCCCGTCCAGGGTGCAGAAGTTGAACCGCGCCGCCACGTCGCCGCGCTCGAGGGGGAAATCGATGCCGACGGCGGACAGCACGCCGCGGCCAATTTCGATGGCCGTGGGGTCGTAGCCGAACAGGGCGAGGTGGCCCGGCCCGGACCCCGGAGTGATGCCGGGCCCCACCGCATCGAACCGCCCGCAGCACCCCTCCGCAGCCAGGCGGTCGAGGTTGGGACGGGCGGCGGCAGCGAGGGGTGTCAGCCCATCCCCTGGCCGGGGCAGGTCGCCGAGGCCGTCCATGACCAGGAAGAGAATGCGGGAATCGGTTCGCTGCGCCTGCCGCTCGACGATGGTCATTGGCTCCATGCCGCCCTCCGGCGGCTAGGATAGCGCGGACCGCCAGGTGCTACTCGCGGACGAAGCGAACCGTCGTCACCGCTGCAGCTCGCACGGCGGCCGGCGACCAGGCCATGGGGTGGGCGCGGCCCGCCTGCCACGCCGCCACCTGGTCGCGAGCGTGGCGGGAGAGCAAGTGGCCCGACTGGCCCAGGGGCAGGGTGAAGACGCTGCGGTCCCAGTCCGCCAGGTCGGTCACGAAGCGCAGAGAAGGCAGGGAGATCACGTCGAAGTCGCTCCCCCCACCGCGGTACGCCGTGGCGTTCAGGCACGGTCCCGCCCCGCCCACCGGGTAGGGACCGGCGTTGAGGAGCGCCCCGACGAGGGGCACCCCGCCCAGGGGGTGACGGAAGAGGGCCCGGTGTCGCTCTCCCCACCGGCCCTCGCCCGCCGCGGCGGCGGCCGCCGCCAGCGCCGAGGCCACCATGTCCTGGGCGGTTTCCCGCACTGGGGTCCCCAGGTCGTCCCACCATGTCGGGTCGAGCTCCCCCGCGAGCAGCCGCAGCAGCTCCGCCGCGCCGATGGGCGAGGCGGCCAGGCCGGTGGCGGCTGCCTCGTCCCCGCCGACGCGGCGCGCCAGCTCGCGAAGGAACAGGGCCCACAGGAGCGCCTCGGCGCTGTCAGGGTCCATGCGGCGCTCCCAGCGGAGCAGGCGGCGGGCAGGCTCGCTCCCCACCGCCTCCAGGATCGGCGCCAGGGCGTCGAGGAGCGCCGCCGCCTGGGGGTTGGCCACGTCGTTCTGGAGGGCGAGGCAACCCGCCACGTCCCACAGCTTTCGGTCGGCGAGGGCGCGCTTGATGGTACGGATCCGCCAGGGGGCGGCGAACTCCCCCGCGAAGGGGGGACCCGGGAAATCTCCCTCGGCAAAGGGATCGTGGTTGGCGGACGCCACCACCCCCGTCTCGGGGTTCTCGAGGAAGGGGTTGACCGAAAAACTCTCGAACCCCGACCAGCCGCAGGCGGGATCGCTACCGTCGGCGGGCACCTTGCCGCCGCCACAGCCGCGCCGTGGCCCCACCCCGACCACCTGCCAACGGATGTGCCCGGCTCGATCCGCCAGTACGAGGTTGGTGCCTGGCGACGGGCAGGTGGCGAACGCCGCCGCCCCCTCCACCACACCCGTGGCGCGCGTGAGCTTCAAAAAGCACGGCAGTGGCGAGCTCGCGCCAAGGGCGGTCCACGCCATGGCGAGCACCTCTTCCCCCTCCTCCCGCACCACCGGCCCGTGAACCGAGCGTTTGAGCCGCAGCGCCTTCCCCTCCTTCGCACCCCGTACCGGAATCACCTCGTCGCTCACCTCGAGGTCCACGAAGGCGTCGCCGATGCGCTCCTTGGTGCCGGTGGCGTCGAGGCTCAGGCGGAAGAGGTCCTGGTCGTCGAGCATGCTCATGGTGAACCCCCAGGCCACCTGCTCGTTGTGGCCGATGAGCACGCCCGGCGCGCCGGCGAGGGACGCCCCCGCCACCTGCCAGTGGGGGGTCGAAAGGTGCACCTCGTACCAGGTGGTCGGGTTGGCGATCCCCACGTGGGGGTCGTTGGCGAGGAGGGGAAAGCCCGACACCGACCGGTGGCCGGCCACCGCCCAGTTGTTGGACCCGACCCCCGAAAACCGCGGCAAGGCAGGGTCCTCATGGCGCTGGGGTCGAGCCCCCGCTGGCGCAGCCGGCAGCCACGCCCGAGCCTCGTCCTCCCCCCAGCCGAACAGCGCCACCGCCCGCTCCCTGCCCAACGCCTGCAGCACCGCTGCCCGATGCAACTCCTCGCCGGCCGCCCAGGTGAGGGAGAGCTGCATGAGCAGACCGAGCGCCACCGTGTCCTCTGCCTGCCACGGCACCCCGCTGCCGCCCAGGAGCACGAACTCCGGGGCGAGACCGGTGAGCCCGTGGCGCTGGAGCGCCACGTTGACCCCGGCGGCGTACGCGTCGAGCAGGCGCCGTGTCTCGTCGTCGAGGACCTCCGTCTGCCGGCGCGCCGCCTCGGCGAGCCCGAGACGCCGCATCCTGACGTCGGTGGCGAGGGCTGCCCTGCCGAGCAATTCGGCCAGCCGCCCGCGGGCAGCTCGACGAGCCAGCTCCATCTGGAAGAACCGGTGGCGGGCGTGGAGGTAGCCCTGGAGGCGGAGCGCATCCTCCACGGTGGCGGCCGCCACGTGGGGCACCCCGTACGCATCGAAGGCCACCGTGGCCTCGCTGGCGAGCCCCGCCATGGGAATCGTCTCGTCGGAGACTGGCCACAGCGACCGCCGGCACGCGAGCCATCCGGCGACCACGGCAGCGCCTGCCACCGCCAGGGCGGCGGCGGCCAACCGTACCAGCCATCGTCGTGCGGCCCGAGCGAGAGGCCATCGTCGGGAACGTTCCATGGCCATATGGTACGCCGCGCCGAAGCCGGCATCGGGACAGGGTATACTGCGCGGCCAGCCGCACCGGCTGGGGCAATCGCGAGGAGAAAGGACGCGGAACTGACGATTCCCACCATCACCGAGATCGTGGTGCCAGCACCCGGGAACCCCCCGTCCCTCCAGCGCCTGCTCGTCCTCGCCCCCCATCCGGACGACGAGAGCCTCGCCACCGGCACGCTCCTCCAGCGTGCCCAGGCCATGGACGGCATGGTCACCGTCGCCTGGATCACCTCCGGAGAGAACAACCCGTGGGCGCAACGGGTGGTGGAGCGGCGCCTGTTCATCGGCCCGCAGGATCGAGCCCGCTTCGGTGCGCTGCGCGAGCAGGAAGCGCTCGCCGCCCTGGTCTGTCTCCAGCTGCCCCGCACCTGCGGCCGCTTCCTCCGCTTCCCCGACCAAGGGCTCACCCGTGGGCTCCTCCACGAGCCCGCGCCGATCCTCGCCGCCCTGGCACGACTCTTCGACGAGACCCGTCCCACCCTGGTCGCCTACCCTTCCCTCGCCGACCTGCACCCGGACCACAGCGCCCTCGGCGTCCTCACTCGCCTGGCCCTCCAGCAGGCGCGAATCCTGCCGCCCCCGCAAGAACTGACCTTCCTGGTGCACCACCCGACGCTCCGCCCCTCGCTGCCAGAAGCGTTCGCCTTCCAGCGCACCCCGACCGAGGCCAGTCGTCAGCGTGCCGCCGTGGCCGCCCACCGCAGCCAGATGGTCTGGCGGCGACGCTGGATGTTCGAGTTTCTCGCCACCCCGGAACGCTTCTTCGCCGGCGGGACGGCAATCCCCCATCTGCCCCTGGCGGCGCGCCGCACCCCTGAGGGGGATCTGGAGCTCACCCTGGCCTCGCGCCCACGTTGGCGCGCCTGGGGACCACCCACCGTCGTGGGGGTCGTCGAGGGGCCGCACGGCGTGCCGCGCGCCTTCTCCCTGCCTGTGCGGCGAGCCCACGGTCGCCGCACCCTGGTCTCCCTGGCCAACGGCACGCGAGACGACCTGCTCGTGACAGGTGCACGCGGCACGATCCCGTCGAGCCTCGCGCCGCCCGAGTGTCGCTGCTTCCTCAAGCTCGAGCGTCGGTACGGCTTCTTCGACGAGGGGGGGTGGCTAGAGGTGCCGCCGTCGCCCCCCCGCTTCCGGTAGACTCCACGAGATGGGGGGGACGCGTCCGTGATGGCCGAAGGAAGGTTCCGCAGCCACCGCTGCCCGAGGGGGCGCAGGGGGCGGCGTGTCGGCCCCGCCCTGGCCTCCCGGATCCCGGCACCGGCCCAGGTGGTGGCCGCCGTCCATCGCGTCAGCCAGGCCCTGGAGACGGTCATCAACCCGGAGACGGCAGCATGGGCCACCCTCGTCGGCCTCACCGCCGGCGAGGGTCTGGGCTTCAACCGCGCCTTCATCCTGCGCCTCCACGGAGACCGCCTGACAGGGTGGCTCGGCGTCGGCCCGCGCACGCGCGAGGAAGGGGCGGCCCTCTGGCACGAGCTCCGCCAGAACGGCATCGACCCCATGGCGCGGCTGTCGCGTCCCAACCCCGCCGTGGTGCGGGCCGAGCGCGAGCGCCATGCAGCCCTTCTCCGCGCCCTCTCCTGCCCCCTGGAGGAGGCGTCCACCCGCTGGCAACGGCCCCTTGTGGCGCGCCGCGGTCACCCGGTGGCGTGCGTCCGGCACTGGCTCAGCACGCTCGGCTCCCAGAACCTCGCGGTGGTTCCCATCGTCGGTGCCGGTCAGCTCTGGGGCGTGGTGCTCGCCGACAACTTCATCAACCACCGGCCCATCCCCCCTACCCTGCTGGAAGCCGCGGCGACCATGGCCCGCAACCTCCGCGTCGCCGTCGAGCGCATCGAACTTTTGCAACGGCTCAGCGAGGAGGAACGTCGCCGCATCAACGCCGAGCACGCCGCCGCCATGGTCGAGACAGCCCGCACCCTGGCCCACGATCTCAAGAATCCCCTGGCCCTTGCCGGCGGCCTGGCCAGCGAGCTCGCCGACGCGCTGGCCGACGCCCAGGGGGAGCTGGCGCACCAGCTCAGGGCCATCGTGGCGGCGGTGCGCAACGCCGAGAGTCGGCTGGCGGAGCTGGTGGCAGGGCTGGCGAGCCGCGCCGAGGGGACGCTCCTCGAAGCGGTGGATGTGGCAGCTGCCGTGGCCCGGGTGGTGGCTGCCTTCGAGCCGCTGGCCCTTCGCCGTGGCGTGCGTCTGGAGTTCCGCGGCCCCGCCCAGCCGGCGGTGGCGGCAGCCGTGCCCTCGTACCTGGAGCGCTGCGTCGAGAACCTGGTGGGCAACGCCGCGGAAGCGCTGGAGGCCGCCCATGCAGCGGACGGCTGCGTCCGCGTGACGGTGACCAGCGAGGCGGAGGTGGTGCGCATCGAGGTGGTGGACAACGGACCGCCGCTGCCGAGCAGCATGCACGGCGACCCGTTTTCGGGCGGCGTCAGCACCCGCGAACGCGGTACCGGCCTCGGCCTCGCCTCGGTGCGTCGACTCACCGACGCCATGGAGGGCCGCGTCGAGTACGACGAGGCGTTGCCCGGCTGGGTCCGTTTCACTATCCTCCTCAGGAGGTGGGTATGAGCGTCGCCCGGGTGCTGTTCATCGACGACGAGGAAGGGTTGCTCGACCTGTACGAGCGCGTCTTCACGCGCGAGGGGTTCCGCGTGTGCCGCGCCGCCACCCTGGCACAGGGGCGCGCCCTCCTCCACGAGGGCGACATCGATCTCGTGGTCCTGGACATCCGCCTCGCCGACGAGTCGGGGCTCACCCTGCTCCACGAGATCAAGAGCCGGAAACCAGCCCTCCCCGTGATCCTAAGCACCGCCTACGCACGCTACCAGGACGACTTTTCCTCGTGGCTCGCCGATGCCTACGTGGTCAAGTCGTCGGACCTCTCCGAGCTCATCCAGACCGTGCGCGCCTTGCTGGAGCGGGCGCGGTGACGTCAGCCACGAGGATCTGGCGCCGGCGGGGGTTCTAGGGCGCCATGGCCAAGCTGTCCTTCCTCTGGCACCTCCACCAGCCCCTCTACCGCACCGCCGACGGGCGCGTCCACGCGCCCTGGGTGCTCCTGCATGCGGCGGGCGAGTACCTCACCCTCGCCCACTCCCTCGCGTCGTCGGGGCTCCAGGGCCAGGTGCTCAACCTCACGCCGGTCTTCCTCGACCAGCTCGCCGCCTATCGCGACGGGACCGCCTGCGACCCGCTGCTCGAAGCCCTGCGGACGCCGCCCCGCGACCTGCCGCCGAGCGGTCAGCTCGAGCTGCTCCGCTGGGCCTCCCTGCTCCACCCCCGCCAGCTCGAACGCTGGCCGCGCCTGGCCGAACTCCTCGCCCGGACGGCCGGCGCCGACCCCGCCGAGATTCCCCGCCGCTTCACCCTCCAGGATCTCATCGATCTGCAGGTCCTCCTCGTCCTCGCCTACGCGGCGCCCAACCTGCGCTGGGAGCGCGAGCTTGCCGAGGTGGCCACGGGGCGTTTCGGGGGGTGGAGCGACGCGGCCCGCGAGACCGTGGTGGCCTGGCTGCTCCGCTGTCCCGGACGCCTCCTCGACACCTACCGGAGCCTCGCCGCCCAGCCCGGCGTCGAGATCGCGACCTCGCCGTGGGCGCACCCCATCGTCCCCCTCCTCATGGGCACCCACATCGTGCCCCAGTCGTGGGCCCCTCACCCCCCACCGCCGACCCCGCACTTCTCGGCTCCCGAAGACGCCGCCGCGCAAATCGCCATGGGCCTCGCCGCGGCACGCTCCCACGGCTTTGCGCCGGCGGGGTGCTGGCCACCGGAGGGTTCGGTGTCCGAAGAGGCGGTGGCGCTCTACGGCCAGCACGGCGTCGAGTGGCTATGCACCGACGAGGGGATTCTCGCCGCCTCCCTCGGCCACCCCCTCTCCTCCGAGACCGGGATCGGCCAGGAGCTGTTTGCACCGTGGCGGCTCGCCGCCGGGGGACCGGTCCTCTTCTTCCGCCACCGCGGTCTTTCGGACTTCATCGGCTTCGAGGCCTCCCGCTACCCCGACGAGGCCCACGCCGCTCGCGACCTGGTCGGTCATCTGCGCCGCATGGCGCGCGACATCCCTGCCGATGCCGGCATCGTCCTCGCCCTGGATGGCGAGAACCCCTGGACGTCCTTCCCGGCGGGGGGCGCCCCGTTCCTCGCCACCCTCGCCGACGAGCTGGCCGTCGCGTCGGAGCTTGAACTGGCGACCCTCGGCGCCCGAGCTGTGGCGGAGCAGCCCAGGGTGCTCCCCCGCCTCCACCCCGGCTCGTGGATCGGCGGCACCTTCGGGACCTGGATCGGCCATCCCGAGAAGAACCGGGGCTGGGAACTTCTCGCGCATGCCCGCGCCCTGGGCGCCGGGCGCGGCGGCATCTCGTGGCTCGCCGCCGAAGGCAGCGACTGGTGGTGGTGGCTGGGCGACGACAACCCGACGCTCCTCGCCCCCCTGTACGACGAGCTGTTTCGCCTCCACATCCGCGACGCCTGTCGGGCCGCTGGGGTGACCCCGCCGGCCGAGCTGTCCCTCCCCATCCGGACCATCGAGAAGCCGCTCAAGGTGCCGTGTTCCCGGACCTGGCCCCCGCCCACCCTCGATGGCCGGACGACCAACTACTTCGAGTGGGCGGTGGCCGCCTGGGTCGAGGCGCCACCCACGTACCGCTACCTGGCACGGGTGGGTCTGCGCAGCGACGGGGCCTCTCTCTTCCTGCGCATCGAGGTCCGGGAACGGACGCCGCAGTCGGCGCCGTTTACCGTCGCGATCCTCGCCGACGAGGTCCAGACGAGCCTGGCCTTGCCGGCGGACCGTCCCCAGGACGCCGCCTTTAACACCTGCCTCGAGGCGCGCCTGCCTCTGCCGGCGGGCCGGGTCCGGCTGGCCGTTGCGTACGGCGGTGAGCGCATGCCGCCGGAGGGTCTCTGGCAACTCCTCCTGGAAGAGGTGGACGAGCCGTGATGCAGTCTCCTGCCCTCCCCCCGTCCCCCCGGCGTCGCAGGTGGCGAGCGGTCGCCCCCTGCGCCGCCGCCCTCGCCCCTTCCCCCCTGCCCTTGCTTCGGAGGAACGAGAAACATGTCCGAACTTCGTTTTGACCCCATCCGTCGGCGCTGGTCGATCATCGCCACCGAGCGAAAGTTCCGCCCCCACGAGTTCCGCCGTCCCGAGACGGACCCCCCCGGCGAGACCAGCGGCTGCCCCTTCGAGTACGGTAACGAGCACACCACACCGCCGGAGATCTACGCCATCGCGGCCGGCCCTCGCCAGCCCAACGGTCCCAACTGGCAGGTTCGCGTGGTCCCCAACAAGTTCCCCGCCCTCGGCATCGAAGGGGAACTCACCCGCCAAGGCGTGGGGATCTACGACCGGGTCAACGGCATCGGCGCCCACGAGGTGATCATCGAGACTCCGCACCACACGCGCGCGGCGGCGGACCTTTCCGTGGCGGAGCTGGCCATGGTCCTGCGCGCCTGGCGCGAACGGATCCTCGACCTGCGCAAGGACATCCGCATCCGTTACGTGTTGCTGTTCAAGAACCACGGCCGCGAGGCGGGAGCGTCCCTCTACCACCCCCACTCGCAGCTCATCGCCACGCCCATCATCCCCACCGTGGTGGTGGAGGAGCTTAACATTGCCCGGGAGCACTGGAGCCACAAGGAGCGCTGTATCTTCTGCGACATGATCGCGCAGGAGCGTGCCTTCGGCGACCGCGTCGCCCTCGAGACCGACCGGTTCATCCTCCTGGAGCCGTTCGCGTCGTCGTTCCCCTTCGAGACGTGGCTCTTGCCCAAGCAGCACTCCCACGACTTCGCCCTGTGCAACGACCAGATGCTCGAAAGCCTCGCCGGGGTGATCCGCGACTTTTTGCGCCGCATCCGCACGCTCCTCGCCGACCCCCCGTACAACCTGATCCTCCACACCGCCCCCAGCTCCCACCCCCGCCCCGGCCAGCCCCGCTACTGGACGACCATCGAGTACGACTTCCACTGGCACATCGAGTTCGTCCCCCGCATCACGCGGATAGCCGGTTTCGAGTGGGGGTCGGGCTACTCCATCAACCCCACGCCACCCGAGGAAGCGGCACGCTTTCTCCGCGACGTGCACGTCGAGGAACCGTCGTGAGGCCGCGGGACGCTCGCGAGGGGTGCCCGGCCGGGCACGAGAGGGAGGTCAGATGACACTCAAGATCGCTCACCTTGCTTCGGAGGCGGTACCGTTCTCCAAGACCGGCGGATTGGCCGACGTGGCCGGCGCCTTGCCGCCCGCCCTCGCTGCCCTCGGCAACGACGTGACCGTCGTCGTACCGGCCCACCGAACCACGGTCACGGAGGGGGTGCCCGGCGAGGTGGCAGGCGAGGTGTGGGCCATGGGCATGCGCGCCACCGTGTACCAGGCCCACCACCAGGGGGTCCGAGTGTTGCTGCTCGACTGCCCGCAGCTGTTCGTCCGCCCTGGTCTCTACTCGCTGCCCGAGGGTGATTTCCCGGACAACCCGATTCGCTATGCCTTCTTCGCTCGTGCCGCCCTGTTCGCGGTGGCCGCCCAGGGCGGCGCCGACGTGATCCACGCCCACGACTGGCAGGCGGCCCTGGCCCCCCTCCTCCTCGCCCGCTTCCCGGAGCACCGCAGCGCCCTCCCCGCGGCCGTCAGCGTCCTCACCATCCACAACCTGGCCTACCAGGGGGTCTTCGCGCCCTGGGTCCTCGACGCGTGTCAGCTGCCGCAGGAACTCTTCTCCATGGACACCCTCGAGTTCTACGGGCACGTCAACTTCCTCAAGGGCGGTCTGGTGAGCGCCGACGCCATCACCACCGTATCCCCCACCTACGCCCGGGAGATCCTCACCCCCCAGTTCGGGTGTCGCCTGGAGGGCGTGCTGGCGAGCCGCAGCAACCGCCTGTTCGGCATCTTGAACGGCCTCGACCTGGCCAGCTGGGATCCCTCGACGGACCGGTACATCCCGACCCCGTACTCCCCCGCCTCGGTGCGGGCGGGGAAGACGGCCGCCCACGAGGCCCTCGCTGCCGAGGCCGAGCTGGCGCCGGGGCCGCGTCCCCTCATCGGCATGGTGTCACGCCTCGCCGAACAGAAGGGTGCCGACCTCCTCGCCGCGGCCCTGGAGGAGATCGTCGGTCTCGGCTTCGACGTGGTCGTCCTCGGTACCGGCGAGCGGCGCTACGAAGATACGCTGCAGGCAGCCCAGCTCTCCCACCCGGGCCGGGTGCGGGTGTTCGCCAGGTTCGACGAGGGGCTGGCACACCGGATCTACGCCGGCGCCGACCTTTTCCTCATGCCGAGCCGCTGGGAGCCGTGCGGCCTCGGGCAGATGATCGCCATGCGCTACGGCACGCTCCCCGTCGTCAACCCCACCGGCGGCCTTGCCGACACCGTGGTGGACGTGAGCCGACCCCAGGGCACAGGGTTCGTCCTCGACGAGCTGTCGCCCCAGGCGCTCGTGGCCGCTCTCACCCGTGCCCTCGAACTGCTCCAGAATCCATCGCGGCTCGACGCCGTGCGCCGGGAGGGGATGCGCCGCGACTTTTCCTGGGACAGCTCGGCGCGGCAGTACGTGGAGCTGTATCGCTCCCTTCGTCCCTGAGGCACTCGTCACCAGCGAGTGTGGCGACGGGACGCTGTAGAATCTCACGGAGGCCATGATGGGCAAGGGTAAGGTGACCGTTCGACTGGCCGTGGCGCTGGCGGCGCTCATCGTGACCTTGGGGTGCCGCCGAGAACCGCCACGGACGGGAGAAGGCGCCGGTGCCGCCGGCCCACAGCCTGGCGGCGTGCTCATCGTCGCCGCTCCCGCCGACTTCGCCACCCTGAACGAATACCACTGGGGGGCCGAAGCGAGCGAGATGGCGGTCATCGACATGCTGTTCCCCTCCCTGATGCAGGAGCAGCCCGACTACCACCTGCACCCACCCTCCTTCGCCCCCCGGCTCGCCTCCTCGTGGGAGTTCTCCCAGGACAACCGCACCCTGACCTTCTTTCTCCGGCGCGACGCCTTCTGGTCCGACGGCGTGCCCGTCACCGCCGAGGACGTTCGCTTCACCTTCCAGATCCAGAAGGACCCGCGCATCGGCTCTCCGGGACTCGAGATCAAGGATTTCATCAGTCATGTGGAGGTCGTCGACCCGTTCACCGTCAAGTTCCACTTCACCCGCGTATACCCGTACCAGCTTATGGACGCCAACGACGGCCACATCGTCCCGGCCCACGCCTGGGGCAAGATCCCGCCGGAGCAGTGGGCCGAGACCGACTTCATGCAGCACCTCGTCACCTCGGGGCCTTTTCGCTTCGTGAGTCACACCCCGCAGCAGACGTTGATCCTGGAACGCGACCCGGCCTACTGGGGTCAGCCCCGCCCGTACCTCAACCGCGTGATCTTCCGGGTGATCCCCGAGGCAACGAGCCAGATCAACCAGCTCCTGGCCGGCCAGGTCCACGTGGTGGAAATGGTCCCGCCGCGCCTTGCCGAGCGGGTCAAGAACAGCCGCGACGTGGACCTCGTGGAGGTGCCGTCCAGAACCTGGGGGTTCGTCGCCTGGAACAACCGCAAGCCTCCTTTCAACGACCGGCGCGTGCGCCGGGCCTTGACCCTGGCCATCAACCGCAAGGCGGCGGTGGACACGGTCTACCACGGCTTCGCCAAGCTGGCCATGGGGCCGATCCTCTCCTCCATGTGGGCCTTCAACCGGAACCTGCCCGTCCTCCCCTACGATCCTGAGCAGGCCCGCGCCCTGCTGCGGGAGGCCGGCTGGGAACCGAACCCGCGGGACGGCACGCTCGTGAAGAACGGCACGCCCTTCGCCTTCGACATCGTCTTTCCCGCCGTCAACCCCATCCGCCAGGACCTCGCCCTCCTCATCCAGTCGGACCTCGCCAAGCTGGGGATCCGCGTGCGACCACTTCCCACCGAGTACACCTCCATGGTCGCCCGATTGGAGAGCGGCGATTTCGACGCCAGCATCTCCGCCTGGGTGGAAGCCACCAAGGTTGATCTGACGAGCACCTGGGCCACCCCGCGACCCGGCCAGGGAACCAACAACTTCATCGGCTACTCGAACCCCGAAGTGGACCGCCTCATCGCCGCAGCCAGGATGGAACCCGACTACACCAGGGCCAAGGTGCTCTTCGACCGGATCCAGGAGCTCATCGTCGAGGATCAGCCCGTCACCTTCCTGTACGAGGCAACGGTGCTGGTCGGCATCAACCGTACCATCAAGGGTGCCGACATCAATGCCGCGAGCGTCTTTTTCAACATCGAGGAGTGGTACTGGGGTTCGTGATGCTCCGCTGGCTGACCCGCCGGGCCGCTGCGGGACTCGTCCTCGTGTGGCTGGTGGCCACGGCCACCTTCGCGCTGGTCTCGCTGGCGCCGGGCGATATTACCCAGCGCCTCGAGAGCCAGCGGGTGACCCCGGAAGCCCGGGCGCGGTGGCGACACGACTTCGGGCTCGAGCGGCCGTGGCCCCTCCGCTACTTTGCATGGCTCTCGGCTGCCGCTCGCGGTGATTTGGGACACTCCTGGCTCCACCACCGGAGCGTGGCTGCCGTGCTGGCGCAGACGCTGCCGGCGACGCTTCTGTTGACGGGACTGGGGCTGGGCCTCGAACTCTTCGGCGGCATTGCCGTGGCCCTCGCCCAGATTCGCCGCCCCCACGGCCTCACCGACCGATTCTTGAGTGCCATCACCCTGCTCGCGTACTCGCTACCGCCGTTCTTCGTCGGCCTCGTGCTCATCTCCTTGCTCTCCTACCACCTGCCCCTCTTTCCCCCGTCGCACATGCTGTCCCCCAGCGGGGTGCTGCTGTCCGGCTGGAGGCGCGCCCTCGACGTGGCACACCACCTGGTCCTCCCTGCGCTCACCATCGGCCTGACCGGGATGGGGGCGGTGGCTCGCTACCTGCGGGGGACCCTCCTCGACGAGCGCCTGGAGCACTACGTCCTCGCCGCGCGGGCGCGCGGGTGCAGCATGGCGCGAGCCATGTGGGTCCATGCCCTGCCCAATGCGCTGCTCCCCCTCGTCACCCTCGTGGGCCTGTCCCTCCCCTTCCTGGTCTCCGGCTCCCTGATCGTCGAAGTGGTGTTCGCCTGGCCCGGCATGGGGAGAGCCATGTTCGAGGCAGCGCTCTCGCGCGACCTGCCCCTCTTGATGGGCGGCACCCTCCTGGCCACCGCCGCCGTGGTGGTCGGCAACTTCCTCGCCGATGTCACGTACCTCCTCGTCGATCCACGGATCCGCCGATGATCGCCCCGTCCTCCGCCACCTCGTGGAGCCCACGATTTCGCCTCGGCGGCGCCATCGTCATGGTGCTGGCCGGGCTCTCCGTGGTGGGACCCTGGTTTGCCGCGGATCCGACCGAGATCGTCGACCCTGGCCACGCGGGCCTCCTGCCCCCCTTCACCGCGGCCACCATCGTGCGGACCGAAGACGGCAGTGTGGCTGTGGTGCGTCGGCTCGTCGTCGACGGCGAGCACCTTCGAGCCGTGCACGGCACGTCCACCCTCACCGTTCCCCGGGCGGCGGTCGTGTCCATGGAACGTCGCTTCCACCTCCTCGGCACCGACGCCCTGGGCCGAGACGTCCTTGCCCGCCTGTTGCATGGCGGGCGGGTCTCGCTCCTCGTCGGCTTCAGCGCGCTCATCGTCGCCCTCGGCATGGGAGTCGCGGTGGGCCTGGCCGCGGGCCTCGCCGGCGGCTTCGTGGACGCTCTCCTCATGCGCCTGGTCGACGGTTTGCTGGCCATCCCCATGGTGTTTCTGCTCCTCCTCCTCGCGGCCATGTTCCGGCCTTCCCTTGCGACCCTCGTCCTCATCCTGGCCTCTTCTGCGTGGATGGGGGTGGCACGCCTGGTCCGCGGCCAGGTCTTGTCCCTCAAGGAGCGGGAGTTCGTCGTTGCCTCGCGAGCGATGGGAGCGAGCCCCCTGCGCATCGCGCTCACCCATCTCCTGCCCAACACCGTGACACCCCTGGCCCAGGACGCGGCGCTGCGCCTCGGCGACCTCATCCTGGTCGAGGCGTCGCTCTCCTACCTCGGCTTTGGCGTCCCGCCACCCAACCCATCCTGGGGAAGCATGGTGGCCGAAGGGCAGGACGTCCTCGTGGAGGCCTGGTGGTTGATGCTCCTCCCGGGCGGCGCCGTCGCCGCTGCGGTGATAGGCGCGGCCCTACTTGCCGACGGCATCAGCGAGCTCGCACGCGGCGCATCTCGCGCCAGCTCCTAGGCTCGAAGCGGCGGCGTGCGATACACTTTGGCGATGCGACGTCGTCGCTCCCGGCACTCGGTGGCCGAGTACTTTCTGGCAGCCGTCGGCGCGCTGCTCCTGCTCATGGTGGGCGCCATGGTGGCCTGTCCACGCGGGTGCACCGTGGGCCCCTCGGAGGAGATCGGCATCCGCCCCGCGCAGCCCACGCCCGCGCGCTGACGCCACCGCGCTCGGGTCGGGTGGCGCCGCGGCACCGGTCGCGGCGAACTGGGACTAGCTCACGGCTTCGTCGACGGCCCGGTCCCACTCCTCGCGAAGGACGCGCGTGAAGGCCGTCACCACCGTCGGGTCGAACTGGGTCCCGGAACACCGCCACAGCTCCGCCACGGCCGCCTCGCGCGACAGGGCCCGCCGGAAGGGTCTGTCGTGGGTCATGGCGTCGTAGGCGAGCACGACGGCGAGCACCCTCGCACCGATGGGGATCTCTTCCCCCTTGAGCCCGAAGTAGCCGGGGTGCGGCCCGGATCGCTCCCCGTCCCAGCGCTCCTTCTGGTAGCGGACGATGTCGACGACGGGGGTGAGAAACTCGACGCGGCTCAAGATCTCTACCCCCAGCTCCACCTGTCGGGAGCGGATCAGATGCACCTCGTTCGGCGTCAGCTCCGACGCTTTCAAGGTGATGCGCTCGGGTACGCCCACGCGCCCGACGTTGTGGAGGATGGCTGCGCGGCGCAGGTTCTCGAGCTCGCCCTGGGCTAGTCCCAGCTCCCCGCCCACCAGCGCGGCGAGGCGGGCGATCCGCTGCACCCGTGCCTGCGAGCCCGCGTCGCGGGCCTCGATGGCCATGGCCAGGGCTTCGACGGTGCGTTCGAGGCCGGTCGCCAGCTCCTCGCCCTGGCGGCGCACCAGCTCCACGAGCTCCCGGTTGCGCCCTCCCAGAACCCCCCCGAACACGGCAAAGCCAAAGAACATGAAGACGTTGCCATAGGTGGCAGAGAGAGCTCCGACGTCGGCTTCGCGCGGGCCCTGCACGAGGAGCGCCGCCACCACGTAGACGACGGACACCAGGCCGTTGGCCGCGAGCCCCGCCCCCACCCCGCCGCGCATCCCGGCCACGGTGAGGGCCGGCAGGAGGAGGGCGGCCAACCAGTGCACCTGCGCCCCGGCAAAGTAGCTGACGAGAACCACCGCCAACCCGCTCGCCCCGGTCAAGGCCACGACCTGGAGCAGGTTGCGAACCTGCCCCCACCACAGTCGCCAGTGCCGCAGCTCCACCTCGGACAGGAGGCGTTCGGGACACACGACAAGCACCAGCGGGATGCCAAAAGCGAGGGCCGCCGCGATGTCCGGAATCCACCACGCCCACAACGCACCGGAAAACTCTGCCCAGCTCCAGGAGCCCCTCACCATGGTGAGGAGGGCACTTCCGAGCCCCGCCGCCATCACGCTCCCGCCGCCCACACCGACGAGGAGGAATCGCCGGAGCGGTTCGCCGGTGCTACCGAGGCGCGGCAGCAACGCCACGGTGCCGGCCCACACGGCGGCGGGCAGCGAAAATAGGAGGGCACGCCACCACCCGTCGGCCGCCTCCCCCCAGGGGAAGAAGAGGTTGCCGAGCAGCATGGCGGCCACCCCCCACTGGCGGAGCCAGGCACCAGCCAGAACCGTCAGCGCCGCCGCCGGGTAGAAGTAGGCCAGGCCCGGCTGGACTTCAAACCACGCCGCCAGGCGGTTCAGGACCGCCCAGAAGAACGCGACCAGCAGTACCGCCACGCCGGTCCCCACCCATCCCCGCCACGCTGGCCCGCTGATCTTCACGCCCGTATTGTACCCGCGTTCTGCGACCTCGAGACGCCCGCCTACCCCCTGGCCAGGATCACCCCGCGGCTCGAGGAGCGGATGAACTCGACGAGTCGTACGGCATCCTGACAGTGCGAGAGCTGCGCCTCGATGGCCGCCACCGCCTCGGAGGTGGTGAGATCCCCCCGGTGGAGGAACCGCCACGCCGACTTGATGGCGCGTCGGCGCTCCTCGGAAAACCCCCGACGCTCGAGGCCCACGGTGTTGGGACCGAAGCAGCGCGCCGGCCGGCTACCCACCGTCCGCATGAACGGCAGGCAATCCTTGGTGGCGATGGTCCCACCGCCAATGTAGGCGTACTCCCCGACCCGACAGAACTGGTGCACGGCCGAGAGGGCGCCCACCGCCGCCCAGTCGCCGACGACCACGTGCCCGGCCAGGGTGCCGTTGTTGGCGAAAAGGACGTGGTCCCCCACCTGGCAGTCGTGGGCGATGTGGCTGTAAGCCATGAACAGTCCGTCGCTGCCGATGCGCGTCACGCCGCCGCCCTTGACCGTCCCCCGGTGGAGGGTGACGAACTCGCGAAATACGTTCCGGGCGCCGATCTCGAGCCGGGTGGGGTCGCCCCGGTACGACCAGTCCTGGGGGGGAGCACCGATCGAACCGTGGGAGACAAAGATCGTCTCGGCCCCCACGGTGGTGGGACCCTCGATGCGGGTGTGGGGACCGACCACGCAGCGGGGCCCGAGCTCCACCTCCCCCTCGATGACGACATACGCCCCGATCTCCACGTCCTCGCCGAGACGGGCGCGAGGGTCGATGACCGCCGTGGGGTGGATCGTGGCCATGGCTAGGCTCTCCCGTCCCGGTCCACCATGGCCGACGAGAGGTCCGCCTCGGCGGCCAGCTCCCCCTCGACCTTGGCCACGCCGTGCAGCACGGCAAACCGCGGCCGCCGCTTGCGGACCTCCACTTCGAGGAGCAACTGATCCCCCGGCACCACCGGTCGGCGGAACCGGCAGTTGTCGATGCCGGTAAAGAGCATCAGCTTGCCCTGTCGATCCTCGATCTGCCGCAGCATCATCACTGCCGCCGCCTGGGCCATGGCCTCGACGATGAGCACGCCGGGCATCACCGGGTAGCCCGGAAAATGCCCCTGGAAGAACGCCTCGTTGAAGGTGACGTTCTTGAGCGCGACGATGCGATCGTCGCCCACCTCGAGCGCCCGATCGACGAGGAGCATGGGGTAGCGATGCGGCAGCAGCTCAAGTATCCCCTGAATGTCGATGGTCATGACGCAACTCCTCCAGAGCCGACTCCAGCTCCTTGACGCGTCGGCGCAGCGCCTCGAGCTGGTAGAGGTTCGCCATTGCCCGCAGCCAGTCGCGGTGCGGCCGCGACGGGAAACCGGACACTGTGGCGCCGGGCGGCACGTCCTCGGTGACCCCCGTCATTGCCGTGACCGTGGCCCCGTCGCCAATGCGCAGGTGCCCGACCGCCCCCGCCTTGCCCGCCATGGTGACCCGGCGGCCCAGTTCCGTGGAGCCGGAAATGCCCACCTGGGAGACGAGGATGGAGTGTTCGCCGATGCGGACGTTGTGGGCCACCTGCACCAGGTTGTCGATCTTGGTCCCCCGACCCACCCTCGTCTCGCCCAGGGTTGCCCGATCGATGCAGACGTTGGCGCCGATCTCGACGTCGTCCTCGATGACCACGATCCCCACCTGCGGCACCTTGCGGTAGCCGCTCTCGGTAGGCGCGAAACCGAAGCCGTCCGCGCCCACCACCGCGCCGGCGTGGAGGATGGAGCGGGCCCCGACTCGACACCCATCGAGGATCACCACGTGGGGGTGGAGGGTCGTGTCGGGCCCCACCTCGACCCGGCTGCCCAGGAAGCACCCCGCCCCGATGACCGAGCGGTCGCCGACAGCGGCTTCCTCGCCGATCACGGCAAGGGGTCCCACCGCCACCCCCTCCCCGAGCCGGGCCGACGCTGCCACGACGGCTGTCGGATGCACTCCGGCCGGCGGTCGTTCGACCGGGTGGAACAGCTCGAGGAGGTCGGCGAGGGCCGCGTACGGGTTGGCACACACCAGCAGGTCCCGGCCGACGAAGGGGGAGGGGTCCGCCACCAGCAGCGCCCCCGCCCGGGACCCTCGCGCGGCTGCCAGATAGCGGCGGTTGTGGTAGAAGGACAGGTGTTCCTCTGCTGCCTCGGCGAGGGAACGAATGCCCGCAATGCGGCGCGCTCCATCCCCGACCACGCGGCCACCCACGCGTGCCGCCAGGTCGGCCAGCAGATAGGTGGTCACTTGGTGACCCGGGTGTTGAAGCGCCGCAGCACCTGATCGGTAATGTCCACCGCGTCGTCGGCAAAGACCAGTCCCGACTGGTACTTGTTGAAGATGAGCTGGAGCTTCAGCTCGCGACCCAACTCGTTGATGATGGGCATGATCTGCCGCTCGAGGGCGTCGAGCTCCTTGCGGCGCGCCTCTTCCAGAACTGCCCGGGCATCTTCGTCGAAGCGGCGCAACTCCACTTGCTTGTCCTCGAGCTGCTTGGCGAGCTCCGAGCGCTTCTCATCGGACAGCGTCGGCCCCTGGGTGGCGAGCTGCTTCTCAAGGGCCTGGAACGTCTCGGCGAGCTTGCGCCCTTCCGCCATCTTCTCGTCGCTCAGCTTCTTGAGGCGTGCCATGGCCTCCTTGCCGGCAGCCGATTCCTGCACGATCTGCTGCACATCGATGACCGCCACCGTCAGGCTCGGCGACTGCTGGGCCACGAGCACCGTCGCGGCCAACATTGCACACAACGTCATGATTGCCTTCATCGTCGACTCCTTCCGCATCCCCAAAGCACGCGGGGCGTTGCATTGTAGCACTGCGACGGGAATGAGCCGCTCTTGTGTCCCTGGCGCTGCCTGGGCGACAATGGCGCCCTTTGAGGAGGCTGCATGAAGCCCTTCGACACCATGGATCGCCAGGCGGTGGTGGCGGTCCGCGCCCTCGCCATCGATCAAGTGGAACAGGCGCGATCGGGCCATCCAGGCATGCCCCTGGGATGCGCCCCCATGGCCTACGTGCTGTGGAGCCGATTCTTGCGCCACGATCCTGGCCGGCCCCACTGGCCCGACCGGGACCGTTTCGTCCTCTCGGCCGGTCACGGCTCGGCACTTCTCTACGCCCTGCTCCACCTCTTTGGCTACCCCCTCCCCCTCGACGAGTTGCGGCGCTTCCGCCAGCTCTCCTCCCGGACCCCGGGTCACCCCGAACGAGGGGTAACCGACGGTGTCGAGATCACCACCGGGCCCCTCGGCCAGGGGTTCGCGGCAGCCGTCGGCATGGCCATCGCCGAGCGGCACCTGGCCGCACGTTTCAATCGCGAGGGGCTGCCGGTTGTCAACCACCGCACCTGGGTGCTGGCGAGCGACGGCGACCTCATGGAGGGGATCTCCTACGAGGCCGCTGCCCTCGCCGGCCACCTCCGCCTGGGCCGGTTGGTGGTGCTGTGGGACGACAACCGCATCACCATCGACGGTCCGACCACCATCGCCTGGTCCGAGGATGTGCCGGGCCGTTTCCGTGCCCTCGGCTGGCGGGTGGAGGCGGTCGAGGACGGCGAAGACCTCGAAGCCATCGCCAGGACGCTCCACGACGTGGCGGCCGACGAGGACCGGCCGACCCTGGTTCGCGTCCGTACCCACATTGGCTTCGGCTCCCCCAACAAGCAGGACTCGCCCCTGGCCCACGGCGCCCCCCTGGGGCCTGAGGAGGCCCGGGCGACCAAGCGCGCCCTCGGCTGGGAGTTCGACGAGCCCTTCACCGTGCCACCCGCCATCGTGGAGTTCGTCCGCACCCACACCGACCCCCATCGTGCCGCGGCCACGCTCTGGGAGCAGACGGTGGCACGCTACACCGCCACCCACCCCGAGGAGGGACGCGAGCTCCTGCGCCGCCTGGGGGGCGAACTGCCGGAAGGGTGGGACGCGGCGCTGCCGACCTTCACCCCGGGCCACACCATGGCGACTCGCGAAGCGTCCGGCGCCGTCATTGCCGCGCTGGCACCCGTCCTCCCCGAGTTGCTCGGCGGGTCGGCCGATCTGGCCGCCTCCAACAACACCACCATTCCCGACGCCGGCGACTTCTCGGCTGCCGACCGGCTCGGCCGCAACCTCCGCTTCGGTGTGCGCGAACACGCCATGGCGGCGGTGGCCAACGGTCTCGCCCTCCACGGCGGGGTGCGTCCCTTTGCCGGCACCTTCCTGGTCTTTTCCGACTACCTGCGTCCCAGTCTGCGCCTGGCCGCCCTGATGGGCCTGCCCGTCATCTACGTCTTCACCCACGACTCCATCGCCGTCGGCGAGGACGGCCCGACCCACCAGCCCGTGGAGCACCTGGCAGCCTTGCGCGCCATCCCCAACCTCCTGGTCCTGCGCCCGGCGGACGCCAACGAGACTGCCCATGCCTGGCGCCTCGCCCTGACCCGCCGCGACGGCCCCACGGCCCTTATCCTCTCGCGCCAGAAGCTGCCGGTCCTCCCCCCCGTCCCGTTCGAGGCGTTTGCGCAGGGAGCGGTGGTGGTGGCCGGCGCCGGCAGGCACACCGACGTGGCCCTCGTGGCCAGCGGCTCGGAAGTGGCCCTCGCCCTCGACTCGGCCCAGGCCCTCGCGGCGCGGGGAATCGCTGCACGGGTACTGTCGGTGCCCTGTCGCGAGCTCCTGGCCGCGCAACCAGCCGATGCCCGTACCCGCCTGCTGGGTCAGGGACCGGTCCTGCCCGTCGTCATCGAGGCAGGCCGGGCGACGGGGTGGGGCGAGGTGTTCCCCGACGCCGAATGCATCACCGTGGAACGCTTCGGGGCCTCGGGACCCGGCGTCGAGGTGGCCGCCCATGTCGGGCTCGTGGCCGAGCAGGTTGTGGCACGAGTCGCCACCCGCCTCGCCAGCCGGACGCCGACCCCCCTGCGCCCTCGCATCCCTCCCACTCTCGCCCCGGTCATCGCCGGGCGCAAGGCGCGCCTCACCTCCCTGCACGTTTATAACCGCCTGCGCGCCCGTGACGCGTCCCTCTGGGGCGAACGTTTTGCTGCCTCCGTGGCGCGACGTCTCGGCTGGCTCGATCTGCCCGGCCGGGCAGCCCACGACGGTGCCGATCTCTACCGCCTCGTCGACGACCTTGCCGGCGCCGGTATCCGGACCCTCTACCTGCTCGGGATGGGTGGCTCGAGCCTCGCCCCCTGGGTCCTGCGCCAGGTGCTTGGCAACCCCTCCGGACGAGAGCTGGTGGTCGTCGACACCACCGACCCCGAGTTCGTCGCCACCATCCTCGACTCCCTCGACCCCGGAAGCGCCGCCGTGGTGGCGGTCAGCAAGTCGGGAACCACCGTGGAAACCTCCGCCCTTGCCGAGGTGTTCTGGGACCGCTTCCGTAGCAGCCTGGGCGCGGAGGCCGGACAGCACTTCATCTCCCTGACGGAGCACGGCACCCCCCTCGAGCGGCAGGCCATCGAACGGGGGTTCAGGGCCATGGTCCCGCACCCCTTCGACGTGGGCGGGCGGTACTCGGCCCTGTCGGCGGTGGGGCTCCTCCCGGCCATCTGGCTCGGCCAGCCGGTGGAAACGCTCCGGGCGGCAGCGGCGCGCGCCCTCCAGGGCCTTGCCAACGGCCACCCGGGAGTGGACCTCGGGGTGCTCCTGGCCGCCGTGGCACCGAGCGGCTGGGGCAAGCTCGCCTGGTGCGCTTCCCCCCGGCTCCAGCCGTTCGGCGTCTGGGTGGAACAACTGGTGGCCGAGAGCACGGGAAAGGAAGGGAAGGGGATCCTGCCTGTGGTCCTGCCGGCAGTGCCCGAACCTCAGCACACCTGGCCCGATACCCTCTATCTCGTCCCCTGGGAAACCGGCGAAGGTAGCGCCGACCGCCTGGCCGCCGTCGACCGGCTCGCCGAGGCGGGATTGCCGGTGGTTGGCTGGGAACTCCCCCCCACCGCCGCGGGGGAGGTTTTCGTGGTGTTGGAGATCGCCACGGCTGTGGCGGCGCTGCTGCTCGGTGTCAACCCCTTCGACGAACCGGACGTGGTGCGGGCGAAGGACCAGGCTCGCGCCATCCTCGCCCAGCTCGAACCGGCACCGCTCCCACCGACCCCTGACCCCCGCGCCGTGCTGCGTTCGCAGCTTGCCGAGATCCATCCCCACGACGCCGTCGTGCTCCTCGCCTACCTCCCCGAAGCACCGGCCGTGGCCGCGGCCCTCGAAGCCCTGCGCGCGGCGCTGTCGGCCAGCCTCGGCGTTGCCGTCACCGCCGCCTTCGGCCCCCGCTATCTCCACTCGACGGGGCAGCTCCACAAGGGCGGACCGAATCACGTCGTGCCGATCGTCGTGACCTCCGATCCGGCCCGCGATATCGCCGTACCCCGGCAGCGCTTCACCCTCGGCCAGTTGCGTCGCGCCCAGGCCCTCGGCGACCTGGCGGCACTGCAGGAGCTCGGTCGTCGCGTGCTGCACCTCCACCTCGCCACCGCGCCGGCGGCCGCGTTGTCGTCGCTTGCCGACGGGCTGCACGCTCCCTGACCCCCTGCCCAGCGGCGAGACAGAGGTCTTTGGGCCGGACAAGGGCGCCTTGCGTCGCCGCCGGACCCGCGGTACCGTCCGCGCTGGAGCGTACCCGTGGCTCGCCTGCTCTCCTCCAGAACCGTCCTCGCGCGCCTCGACGAGGAACGGCAACGCACCGGGGCTGCTGCGTTCCCTCCCTGTGCGTTCCTCGTCCTGGAAGTCGATCGCTGGCACGAACTCCACTGCAGCCGGGGCGGCACCGTGCAGCGACAGGTCCTGGCCGAGGCCGGGCACCGGCTCGCCCGGGCCGCGGCACGCCAGCGCGACGCCCGGGCTGGCCTGTCCGTCGCTGGGCGGGTAAGCGACGCGGTCTTCGTCGCGGTCCAGAGGGGGATCGACGACCCGGGGGCGTTGGCAAAGACTGCAGCGGCGCTGCAAGAGCTGCTGGCCATGCCCTACGAGATCGACGGCCAACGCCTTCACCTCACCGTCTCCTGCGGCGTGGCCCCCTTGACCACCGCCCACGCCTGCGCGGCCGATGCGTTGGCCGAGGCCATGGCCGCGCTGGCGGCCGCTCGGCAGCGCGGTGGCGGTGGCCGGACCGTGTTCGACGACGCCCTGCAGCGCACCATGAGCAGGGAGTTCGAGCTGTCGAACGGCCTCCGGCACGCGCTTCGCGCCAACTCGCTCGCCCTCCACTTCCAGCCCATCGTATCCCTCGACACGGGCAGGCCCATGGGCCTCGAAGCGCTGCTGCGGTGGCCACGTTCGGATACCGACATCTTGGCGCCGGACGAGTTCATCGCCGTGGCAGAGGGCAGCGATCTCATCGTGGAGATCGACCGATGGGTGATCGAGGCGACCTGTCGGCAACTCAGGAACTGGCTCGTCCGCGCCGAGGTGGGTGCCGACCTGCCCATCTCCGTCAACGTGTCTGGGTGCCACTTTGCGCGCCCCGATCTCCTCGCCACCATCGACCGGAGTCTCCGCGCCGCCGGCCTCTACGGGCGTTCCCTCATCGTCGAGATCACCGAATCGGCCATGATGGAAAACGCGCCGTTCACGAGGGACATGCTCGCGCAGCTGCGCGCCCTCGGTGTCCGGGTCAATATCGATGACTTCGGCACCGGCTACGCCTCCCTCGCTAACCTCCGGCAGTTCGACGTGGACGCCCTCAAGATCGACAGGACGTTCGTGGCCCGCGTCGACACCGATCCCGAATGCCGCGAGATCGTGCGAACCGTCATCAACCTTGCCGAAGGACTGGGCAAGCGGGTCATCGCCGAGGGTATCGAAGCGACGAGCCAGCGCGACACCCTGCGCGGCCTCGGCTGCCGACTCGGCCAGGGCTTTCTCTTTGCGCCCCCCATGCCTGCTACTGCCGTTCCTCCCTTCCTCCGCAGGGCGAGCGAGGACGACCTCTTCACCGCCTGATCCCGACCCCTTGCCACCACGCGTCGGGACGAAGGCAAGCACCAGCACTACTGGACGACACGACGCTACTGCCGCGAGCAAGGCCCGAAACAGGGACACGGGCAAAGGTCGAAACGGACGGGCGCACCGCCTGGGAAAGGGCCGAACGCACGCCGTCGCGCTGCTGCGTGTTCGTCATGCTGCCAAGGCCCAGGGACCACTGGGCGACGCCCGGTTGTTGGGACATCTGCAACTGCGAGATGCCCGACACTCCCATGGCCTGGAGGCGCGCCTCGCACCAGCGGGTCGAGACATGGACGACGCAACTCTCGGCGACCATAGCCGCCAGCGCGTGGTCGAGCCGACAGCAGTGCTTCCGGAAACCCGCACCTGGCTCTTCTCTTGGGGCCGACTGCCCCCAGGTTCCCAGGTCCGAGGCAGCAGGTTGGCGCGCCTTCGCCTGCCGCTGGGCCACGTTGCTCCTCACCAGGCTTCCGTGTCGGCCAGCAAGGCGCGTTCCCTCTGGCGGGGCCACCCACCCGCCACGAGATCCGCAGAGCTCTCTGTCCTCACAGCGCA
>FWPV01001011.1_pt1 | contig 82134 bp, 67 predicted proteins | sample 2228371 | NCBI WGS metagenome assembly FWPV01 (sample SAMEA103939776, study PRJEB20133) | metagenome
TCAGCGGCACGTTGAGGTCGGCGCGGATGAAGACGCGCTTGCCACCGGCAAAGCCGCTGGCGCAGACGTCGGAGAAACGGAGGAATTTCATGGGTAAGCCGTGGTGTGGATGAAGCGGAGGGCCGGGCCCTGGAACGGATCCCCGAGATTGTAGAAATCGCCCAATAGTCACTATCAATGCGTTTGAGTGAATCAATCACAAAAAAGAATGAGAATCCTTATCATCGACGTGTCCCGGTATCCGAACGAAGGAGGTTCACCATGGCATTCCTGCAGCGACAGGCTCGGGCCCACCGACGCACCCTGCTCAAGACCGCCAGCTACTACCTGATGCACATGGCGGTGGCGGCCGTCGTCGCCTATCTCGTCACGGGCGACCTGCTGGCGGCCATCGCCCTGAGCCTGCTCGAACCCACGGTGCAGGCCGTGGCCTATTTCTTCCACGAGCGGGCCTGGGCGGCGAAGGAGGGGCGACCCGGTGCGTCAGATGCGGCTCAGCCGGCATAAATCCGTGGGTGGTGGCGCCGATTCGTGACAAAAAGTCAAAACCGAACTGCGCCAAGAAGGCGTGGCAGGACTAGGGTTTTCCCGGGCTGAACCCTACAATAGGCGACCGACGGCATTTCACGCTATGGAGACAAGTCCCATGCCCCAAAATCAGGAAGACAAGCGCGCCGAGCTGCGCCGGGCCGCCCTCGAATACCACGAGTTTCCGACGCCCGGCAAGATCGCCGTGGCTGCCACCAAGCAGCTCACCAACCAGCGAGACCTGGCCCTGGCCTACTCGCCCGGCGTGGCCGCGCCCTGCGAGGAGATCGTGGCCGACCCGGTCAATGCCTTCAAGTACACCAGCCGGGGCAACCTGGTGGCGGTCATCACCAACGGCACCGCCGTGCTGGGCCTGGGCGACATCGGGCCGCTGGCGGCCAAGCCCGTGATGGAAGGCAAGGGGGTGCTGTTCAAGAAGTTCGCCGGCATCGACGTCTTCGACATCGAGGTCAACGAGAAAGACCCGGACAAGCTGGTCGAGATCATCGCCGCGCTCGAGCCCACCTTCGGTGGCGTCAACCTCGAAGACATCAAGGCGCCCGACTGCTTCTACATCGAGCGCCAGTTGCGCGAGCGGATGAAGATCCCGGTCTTCCACGACGACCAGCACGGCACCGCCATCGTGGTGGGCGCGGCCATCCTCAACGGCCTCAAGGTCGTGGGCAAGGACCTCAAGAGCGTCAAGCTCGTGACCTCGGGCGCGGGGGCGGCGGCGCTGGCCTGCCTGGGCCTGCTGGTCAAGCTGGGCATCCCGCGCGAGAACATCTGGGTCACCGACCTGGCCGGCGTGGTCTACGAAGGGCGCACCGAGCTGATGGACGAGGACAAGGCCCCGTTCGCGCAGAAGACCGACGCGCGCACGCTGGCCGAGGTGATCGAGGGTGCCGACATCTTCCTGGGCCTGTCCGCCGGCGGCGTGCTCAAGCCCGAGATGGTGGCCAAGATGGCCGCCCAGCCGCTGATCCTGGCGCTGGCCAACCCCAACCCCGAGATCGCCCCCGAGGACGTGAAGGCGGTGCGCGACGACGCCATCATGGCCACCGGCCGCACCGACTACCCGAACCAGGTCAACAACGTCCTGTGCTTCCCTTACATCTTCCGGGGGGCGCTGGACGCCGGGGCGTCCACCATCACCACCGAGATGGAGATCGCGGCCGTGCACGCGATCGCCGAGCTGGCCCAGGCCGAGCAGAGCGAGGTGGTGGCTGCGGCCTACGCGGGCGAAAAACTCGCCTTCGGCCCCGAGTACCTGATCCCCAAGCCCTTCGATCCGCGCCTGATGATGAAGATCGCGCCGGCCGTGGCCCAGGCGGCGGCCGACAGCGGGGTCGCGCTGCGCCCGATCGCCGACATGGCGGCCTACCGCGAGCGACTGCAGAGCTTCGTGTTCGCCTCGGGCACCATGATGAAGCCCGTCTATGCGGCGGCCAAGCAGGCCAGCGCCAAGCGCGTGGCCTACGCCGAGGGCGAGGAAGAGCGCGTGCTGCGCGCCTGCCAGATCGTGGTCGACGAGGGCCTGGCGCGCCCCACGTTGATCGGCCGGCCGGCCATCATCGAACAGCGCATCCAGAAGTTCGGCCTGCGCCTCAAGGAGGGGCTGGACTACGACGTCGTCAACGTCGAGCAGGACCACCGCTACCGGGATTTCTGGCAGACCTACCACCGCATGATGGAGCGCCGCGGCGTGACCGAGCAGCTCGCCAAGATCGAGATGCGCCGCCGCCTGACCCTCATCGGCACCATGCTGCTGCACAAGGGCGAGGTCGATGGCCTGATCTGCGGCACCTGGGGCAGCACCGCCATGCACCTGCAGTACATCGACCAGGTGATCGGCAAGCGCCCCACGGCGCACTGCTACGCCGCCATGAACGCCCTGATGCTGCCCGGGCGGCAGGTGTTTCTGGTCGACACCCACGTCAACTACGACCCCAGCGCCGAGCAGCTGGCCGAGATCACCGTGATGGCGGCCCGCAAGATCATGCGCTTCGGCATCACCCCCAAGGCGGCGCTGCTGTCGCATTCCAACTTCGGTTCGTCCGACCAGCCCAGCGCGGTCAAGATGCGCCAGACCCTGGCCCTCCTGCGCGAGCAGGCGCCCTGGCTGGAGGTCGACGGCGAGATGCACGGCGACGTGGCCCTGGACGCCGAGGCGCGCCAGCGGCTGATGCCCCGCAGCACCCTGGTCGGCGACGCCAACCTGCTGGTGCTGCCCAACATCGATGCGGCCAACATCGCCTACAACCTGCTCAAGACCGCCGCGGGTGGCGGCATCGCGATCGGCCCCATGCTGCTGGGCGTCGCCCGGCCGGTGCACGTGCTCACGGCCAGCGCCACGGTGCGCCGCATCGTGAACATGACGGCCCTCACGGTGGCGGAAGCCAATGCCCATCCCGGCACCAAAGAAAGCGGTTTCACCGGCGAGTAAGCGGTTACTTCGTCAAAAGTCAAGGGCCCCACGGATACCCCGGGGACTTATCGGTGCTATGGGGCACTCCCCTTGCTTTTTCGGGCCAGTTCGGGCACACTTGCGGCCTTGCATTTCAGGGTAAACCCGGGGGCCGATGCCGCTGGGTCTGTCGGCTTCAGACAACAGGGATGGGATGGTGCGCAAGAGGTCCTGGGCCGGTGTCTGGCTTGTGGTGGCGGGTGCATGGGCCGTCTGGACCGCCGGAACCGGGCAGTCCCCGCAGCGGCCGGAGCAGGCAGGCCAGGCAGAGGTCCTGGCGGTCGTGTCGGTGGCGCAGTTGCCGCCGCAGGGCCAGGAGATGATGCGCCTGATCCACCAGGGGGGGCCTTTTCGCTACGAGAAAGACGGCACGGTGTTTGGCAACCGGGAGCGGCTCCTGCCGATCCACAAGCGCGGCTACTACCGCGAGTACACGGTGCCGACGCCGGGCTTGAACCACCGGGGGGCCCGGCGCATCGTGTGCGGGGGCACCCGGCCCCGGGAACCTGAGGCCTGTTATTACACCGCCGATCACTATGCGAGCTTCAAGCGCATCGTGCAGTGACCGGCAGAGCGAATTTTTAACTTTGACCATGGAAAGAGACACGGAGATGGATACGCCACTTCGTACCGTTCGCACCAACATCGTCCAGTCGATCCGCGCCTACACGGTCAAGGATCTGGAGGACGCTGCGGAGCAACTCGGTCACCACTTCCTGTACGCCAACCTCGCCACGGCCCAGAACAAGCAGGACGTGCTCGACCTGATTGCCAGCCAGTACACGCTGCCGGTCACCTTTGGCAAGAACTTCGACGCCCTGTACGACAGCATGACCGATGTCGTGCACAAATCCGGTCCGCAAACCGGTTTCATCGTGGTGCTTGAACACATCCCGACCAGCCCGAAGTTCGACAAGGAAGCGCGCGAGCAGCTGCTCGACATCTTCCGCGACGTGGCCGACTACTGGTCGGACCGCAAGATCCCGTTCCGCTGTTTCTACTCGTTCTCCGTGGCGCGCGCGCCCAAGGCCGAGGACATCGCGGTCCAGGGCGACGAACCCCTGCTCACCGACAAGCTGGTCGACGTGAGTCCGCAGGCCCTGCGCATGAGCAGCCCGTTCAACGCGGGTTACTGGCTCACCGCCGCCTGAAGCCCGGCGGCCTCAGGTCAGGGCCTGGGCCAGCGCGACGAACTCGGCCACCGGCACTTCCTCGGCGCGCCGCTGCAGATCGAAGTCGCCGGTGTGGCCACGGGCGTCCAGCCAGCGGCCCAGGCTGTGGCGCAGCAGCTTGCGCCGCTGCGAGAAAGCCACCTGCACCAGTTCGCCCAGCAGGCCGGCATCGACGTCGGGCGCCGGCGTCAGAGGCACCATGCGTACCACGGCGCTGTCGACCCGGGGCGGCGGCTCGAAGCTTTCCGGCGGCACGAACAGCACGTTCTCCATCGCATAACGCCATTGCAGCATCACGCTCAGGCGGCTGTAGTCGGCCGTGCAGGGCTGCGCCACCATCCGGTCGACCACTTCCTTCTGCAGCATGAAGTGCTGGTCGGCGATCACGTCGGCGGCGCCGAGCAGGTGGAAAAGGATGGGGGTCGAGATGTTGTAGGGCAGATTGCCCACCACCCGCATCGGCGTGTCGGAGCGCTCGGAGGCCAGTGTCCGGAAGTCGACCCGCAGCACGTCGGACTCGATCACGCGCAGACGCGGGTGTTCGCGCAGGCGGGCCGCCAGATCTCGGTCAAGCTCGATCACGGTCAGCTGGCCCAGCCGCTCCACCAGCGGCTGGGTGAGTGCCGCGAGGCCGGGCCCGATCTCGACCACGAACTGCCCGGGTCTGGGGGCGATCGCCTGCACGATCGCATCGATGATCGCGGCATCGGACAGGAAGTGCTGCCCGAAACGCTTGCGCGCCTGGTGTTTCACTGGGGCGGTTCGCGGTATTCCACGTAGGCCCGGGCGCGCAGTTCGCGCACCCAGTCGGCGTAGGCGTCCTCGGCCTTGCGCTCGCGAACGACGGCGCGCACCCACTCGCGCTGTTCGCGGGTACTGAGCTCGACCTGCTGGCGTTCGACGACCTGGATCAGGTGCACACCGAAGCGCGAGACGACCGGCTCGGACACCTGACCGGGTTCGAGCCGGTTCATGACCTGCTCGAATTCGGGAACGAACTGTCCGGGGCGCGCCCAGCCAAGGTCGCCACCGGCGGCGGCGGAGCCGTCCTGGCTGTGTTCGCGGGCCAGACTCTCGAAGCTGGCCTGTCCGGAAAGCACGCGCTGGCGCAGCTCGGCAAGGCGGGAGCGGGCCGTGGCCTCATCCCCCTGGGGGCCGGGGCGCAGCAGGATGTGGCGCGCGCGCGTCTGGGTGATGTGGGTCTCGGGCAGGCCGCTCACCCGCTTTTCCACCACCTTCAGGATGTGAAAGCCGGCCGGGCTGCGCACCGGCTCCGTGACGCCGCCGACCTTGAGGGACCGTGTGGCGTTGACGAACAGGCTGGGGTAGCGGTCGGCCGTGCGCAGACCGAGCAGACCGCCACTGGCGCGCTCGGGGGCGTCCGAGGACGATTTCGCCAGGGCGCCGAAATCCTCTCCGGAGCGCGCGCGGCGGGCCAGGTCGGCGGCGCGGGCCTGCAGCCGAGCGACCATGGCGGCGTCGGCGTTTTCCGGCACCTGAACCAGCACCTGGGCCAGGTTGAGTTCGATCTGGCTCAGGTCGGTGGTGTTCTGGCGCTCGCGCAGGTGGTCGTCGATGTCGCGTTCGGTCACGCGCACCAGGCGATCGACCTGGCTTTCGCGCACCCGCTGCAACAGGATGTCGCGCCGCAGGTCTTCGCGGAAACGGCTGGGCTCCAGGCCCATCTCGCGCAGGCGCGCATGCAGGGTGGCGACGTCGATCTGGTTGCGGGCAGCGATGGTGGCCTCGGCCTGGTTCACGGCCGCGTCGTCGACCCGCAGGCCGATTTCTGCCGCGTGCTGCAGCTGTGTGCGCTCGGTGATGAGGCGTTCGAGGACCTGGCGTGCGAGTTCGTCGGGCGGGGGCAGGGCGGTGCCCGGGGGCACCTCGATGCGCGCCATGCGGGCGCGCACGTCGTTGTTGGTGATGGGCTCGGAGTTGACCACGGCCACGATGTGATCGGCCGGGCGTGCGGCCACCGCGCCTGCCGCTGCGGCGGGCTGGCCGCTGGCGCCGGGCAGGTTGCCCGTACCCAGGCGCAGGCCCTGGGCCGAGGTGGCCGTCACACCCAGACACAGACCCAGCGGGACCAGCCAGGCGCGCCACCGTGCTGGGCGAAAACGGGGGACGGGCAGTTCAGTCATAGCGTTCGAATCGGCTCGGTGGGTTGACCTGTTCGCGCAGGTATTGGTAGCGGGGCACATTGTCCTTGAGCGTTTGCAGCGGGTTGGAGCCGAGCCGGGTGAAGCCGGTGAACTCGATCTGGAACAGGATGCGCTGGTTGGCGCTGGAGCGGCTCTGCTGCAGCCGTTCGAGCACCAGGCGGCCGATCCAGCAACCCGCATCGTACTCAAAGCCCGCGATCAGGTCGACGATGCGGCGGTCCGGGACGCTGTAGTTGATGCGGCCCACGCTGTACCACTGGTTGGGTCCCAGCGCCTGTCCAGGGACCGCTCCCGGCGGTGTGCTGCCGAACAGGTCGGACAGCGGCCATTGCCAGCCGATGTCGAACTGTTCGCTGGTGCCGCGCTGCAGGCGGTAGGCGGCACTCACCACGCGGTAGTTGCCGGGGCTGTAGCGTGCGCCCAGGGTGGTTCGCACGGACTCCCGGGCCTTGGGGTTGAACTGCACCGAGGCGTTGGCCGACCAGTGCGCGTTCCAGTTCACGCGGGCCCCGAACAGGATGTCGCTCAGGCGTTCCGTGACGGGGGTTTCACCGGGCAGGGTCACCTGCTGGTCGTCCAGGCGCACACGCTGGGCAACGCCGACGTTGAGCACCTCGGCCCCGGTGTCGGGGTCGAGCAGCCGAGAGGTCATCCCGAAGGTGAGGGTGTTCATGTCGGCGATGCGGTCGTGCCCGGCGTAGGGGTTGCGGTTGTAGATCGTGGCCAGGTTGAAGTCGTAGGCCGCGCTGTCGTAGGCCGGCAGGAAGCTCTGGTCGCGGTACGGCGTGTGCACATAGTACAGCCGGGGCTCCAGCGTCTGCAGGAAGCTGCGGCCGAAGTAGCTGGCATCCCGCTCAAGCACCAGACCGCTGTCGATGCTCAGGCTGGGAATGGCGTAGCCGGTACTGCGGGCCAGGTGGCTGGCCTCGGGCCCGAAGCGGTAGTGGCGGGCGTGCAGCTGCAGCTCGGGCCGCACGTACCAGCCCGGTGTCTGCCAGGTCCGCCCCAGGCTGGCCACGGCCACAAAGCGGGTGCCGCTGAAGTCGTTCGCGCTCGGTGCGCGCTCGGTGCGGAAGTGGGTGAGTTCGGTGAGCAGCGAGCCGCGCCAGCCGTCCAGGCCGGCCAACGCAAAGGCCGACGGGGCATAGCGGGCGCTCAGGCTGGGCAGACGGTCGTACGGCGCGACGATGGGGGCGTCGACGTCCTGCAGCGTCTGCCACCGGTGGGCACCGGCCGATACCGCCCAGTCTCCGCCGTGCCACGACAGCACCGCTTCGCTGGCCAGCAGGCGCGAGGTCAGGGACGTGCTGGTGCGCGGGAAATCGCGCCAGTAGTTGTCGTCGCTGACGCGGTTGAGGTCGAGGCGCAGGCCCACTCGCCCGAGGCCGGCGAATTCGGAGAAGACCTGCTGGTGCTGCACCGAGGCGGCCCAGCGGTCCTCGTTGCGCAGCTTGTCCGAGGGCATGTAGGCCCCGCGCAGCTGGCCGCCGTAGCCGCGTTCCAGGTAGCGGAACTCCCCGGCCAAGTCGATGCCGCGCTTGCTCATCACCGTGGGGTAGAGCGTGGCATCGAAGTGGGGCGCGAGGTTGAGGTAGTAGGGCAGGGTGACTTCCAGGCCACTCTGGTTGTCGATGTTGATGGTCGGCGGCAGGGCCCCGGACTTGCGGCGGTCCGACAGCGGAAAGCTCACGTACGGTGCCCCCAGGATGGGCACGCCCTTGAAGCGCAGCACCCCATTGATGGCCGTGCCGGTTTCCTCCGCATGGTCGAAGTCGATGCGGCTGGCCGTGACCGCCCAGTCGGGGCGGCTGCCGGCAGAGGGCCGGCGGCAGGTGGTGTAGCTGGCCTGGTGGGCCACTGCGCGGTCCTTGCCCAGGAAGTCGAGGCGTTCGGCTTCGCCGTGGGCGCGGTTCTTCAGCAGCTCATAACGGGGCTGCAGGAAATGGCCTTCGAAGGTGTCGAGCTTGAGCCGCAGCTCGGGGCCTTCGTAGACATCGCCCATGCGGTTGATGCGCACGTTGCCGGTGGCTATGGCCGTGTCGCTGGGCTCCAGGTGCTCCAGCCGGTCGGCCCGCAGCACCGTGTCGTGGCGGCGCAGCTCCGCATGTCCCTCGATCCGGGTGCCGACGCCGGTCTGGCCCTGCAGGGTGTCGCCGTAGACAAAGGTGGGCAGGCCCTGACCCGGTTGCTCGGGCAGGCGCTCCAGCAGCTGTCCGCTGGATTGCAGGCGCAAGGCGGGCCATTCGGGCACCTCTTCGGCACCGGCGGCCTGGACCAGCAGGGCGGCCGCCAGCGCGGGCCACCACCTCGGGCGCCGCTCACCGGCCTGGAACAGGTCGGGGCGAAGCCGCACGGGACGCACCGTGCCGGTGGGAGGGCAATGCGAAGGGGGCACGGTGGCGGGGTGGGTCAAGGGGTTCGCAGACACGTCCACCGGCCGGCCGGCGAACTCGTTCGTAGAATAGCCTGTCATTATCCACGAGGCCCCGCGGTCTCATTCCGACACCCCAACGCCCTGCGCCACCATGTCCGCACCTGTGTCCCCTTCCCACGGTATCGGCTGGAGCGATTCGCAACGCCAGGCCCGCTTCGATGTCTGGCTTCAGGCCCAGGCCGCTGCGCACGGGCTGCGCCCCGAGACCCTGCGTGCGGCCTCGGCCGACGCCAGCTTCCGGCGCTATTTCCGCGTCGACCGAGCGGGCGGCGGCAGCCGCATCGTCATGGACGCCCCGCCCGACAAGGAGGACTGCCGCCCCTTCGTGCGCGTGGCCGCCCTGATGCGCGAGGCCGGCGTTCGGGTGCCCGAACTCCTGGCCTGGGACGAGGCGCAGGGCTTCATGCTGCTCGACGACCTGGGGGACCGCACCCTGCTCGAGGGGCTGGATCCCGCCCGCCCGGCCGATGCCCTGCCCCATCTGGCGGACGCCACCGGCGCGCTGCTGGCCTGGCAGCAGGCCAGCCGGCCCGGGGTGCTGCCCCCGTACGACGAAACCCTGCTCCGGCGCGAACTGCAGCTCTTCCCCGACTGGTACTTGGAGCGGCACAAGGGCGTGGCGCTCGACGACGCCACACGCGAGACCCTGACCCGGACCTTCGATCTGATCGTGCGGCACAACCTGGCCGCCCCGCAGGTGTACGTGCACCGCGACTTCATGCCGCGCAACCTGATGCTGCCGCGCGACGGGGACCCCAACCGGCACCTGGGCGTGCTCGACTTCCAGGACGCGGTCCACGGCCCCGTCACCTACGACATCGCCAGCCTCATGCGCGACGCCTTCCTGACCTGGGAGGAAGACGTGGTGCTGGACGTGACCGTCCGTTACTGGGAGCGGGCACGCCAGGCCGGCCTGCTCGACTTCGAGGACTGGAGCGAGGACTTCGGCGCCTTCTACCGCGCGGTGGAATGGATGGGCCTGCAGCGCCACCTCAAGGTCGCCGGCATCTTCGCACGCATCACCCTGCGCGATGGCAAACCCAAATACCTGGCCGACGCGCCGCGCTTCATCCAGTACATCCGCAACACGGCGCTGCGCTACCGCGAGCTCACCCCGCTGCTGCGGCTGATCGACAAGGTCGAGGGGCTGGAGGCCGCCTCGGGTTTCGCCTACGGCCGTGTCTGAGCACACCGGGCCATGCCGCGCATCCACCACCCCGCCGCCCTGCACGAAGGTGAGGTCACCGAACTCACGCCCGAAGGCGCGCGCCATGTGCAGGTGCTGCGTCTGCAGCCGGGCGATGCGCTGACGCTGTTCGGCGACCCCATCGCGGGGGGCGAGTACACCGCCACCGTGCGGCGCATGGGCCGCAGCAGCGTCGAGGTCGAGGTGGGGGCGCACCGCGCGATCGAGCGGGAGCCGGGGCGTCGGGTGCACCTGGCCGTCGGCATGCCGGCCAACGACCGCATGGACTGGCTGGTCGAGAAGGCCACCGAACTGGGCGTTGCCAGCATCCAGCCCCTGATGACCGAGCGCAGCGTGCTGCGCCTCAAGGGCGAGCGCGCCGACAAGAAGGTGGCGCACTGGCACGCGGTGGCCGTGGCGGCCTGCGAGCAGTGCGGCGGCAACCGGGTGCCGGTGATCCATCCTGTGCGTGCGCTGGACGGTTGGCTGGACGATGGCCCCCCGGCACCGGGGTGGCGCGGTGTGCTGTCGCTTGGTGCGGGATCGCAGCCCCTGCCACAGGCGCTGGGTGCCCATGCACAGGTCTCTCTGGTGCACGGGCCCGAGGGGGGGCTGTCGCACCAGGAGGAGTCCCGCCTGCTGGTCCTGGGTTTTGCCCCGGTGTCGCTGGGCCCGCGCGTGCTGCGGGCGGAAACCGCGGCGCTCGCGGCCTTGGCCCTGTCCGTGCTGGCCTGAGCCGGCTCCGGATGCGCCCCCCGACCGCAACTGATAACGCCGATTCCCGACACCGAGACACTGGTATGCGTCGGTGCCGCGGGGGGTATCGACTACGATCGGGCCACCTTCAGGGAACTCCGCAACGACGCATGCTGCAAGCCTTGTCATTCCATGGATGAATCCCGCCGCTATGGTCCGCTGACGGCAGCCGGTGGGTCGCGCCGGACCTTCATGGCCGGCCTGTCGGTCCTGCCCTGGTTGGCCGCCTGCGAGCCGCCCGTGCCACCCCTGCGCGTGGGCTCGATCGTCTTTCCCGGGTACGAGTCGCTGTTCGTGGCGCGTGAACTGGGGTGGCTGCCACCGGAACGTGTCCGGCTGGTGGAAATGACCTCCAACACCGAAACCCTGCGGGCCCTGGCCTCCCGGCAACTCGAAGCGGCCAACCTGACCTTGGACGAAATGATCAGCGCGCGCGCCGAAGGCATTCCCTTGCGCGTCGTCAATGTGCTGGATGTCTCGCACGGCGCGGATGTTGTCATGCTGCGCCCGGGCGTGCGCGATCCGGCCACATGGCGGGGGCGGCGGATCGGGGTGGAGGACAGTGCGGGCGGGGCCATCATGCTCGCGGCGCTGCTGGACGCGATCGGTCTGGGGCTGGAGGACATCGTCAAGGTGCCCATGACGCTGGACCGCAGCGTCGAGGTCTACGGCAGCGGCGAGGTCGATGCGGTGGTGACCGCCGAGCCCTGGGCCACGCGCCTTGAAGCCCAGGGGGCGCAGCGGGTGTTCGACAGCACGGCCATACCCGGGCGCATCGTCGACGTGCTCGCCGTCCGGGCCGACGCCATCGGGACGCATGCTCCCGCCCTGGCGCAAGCGATCCAGGTGCATGACCAGGTGCTGGGCTGGCTGCAGCAGACGCCACCTCAGGCCGGCGCGCTCATGGCCGCGCGCCTGGGCGTGTCACCGGACGAGGTGATGCAGACCTTCAAGGGGCTGCGGCTGCCGCGGCGCGACGAGGTCCGTGCCATGATGCGCGAGAGTGGGGAACTGGGCCGCACGGTGGCGGAACTGCAGTCGGTGATGCTGGGCCGTGGCCTGCTGGCCCGTCCCCTGTCATGGTCGGAGCTGGTCGATGACCGGTTCGTCGCAACGGAGGGCGGTGCATGAAACCGCGTTTTTACCTGCGCCACAGCCTGCCGCTGGTCGTGCTCGTGGTGCTGGTGGTGGGCATGCTGGCCGCCATGGTGCACACCCTCTGGCAGGGCCGTTCGGCCGTGCTGGAGCGGGCCCGGGCCGACGCCACGGCCCAGGCCGAATCCCTGGCCCGCTACGCCGAGCGCTACCTGCTGGAGCACCGCAACGATGTCGCGGCCGAACTGGTCATTGCCGCCACCGATGCGCGGGTGGACCTGCTGGCCATCCTCGGGCCCGGCGCCGAGGTCGAACTCGCCCAGCGCTTTGTCTGGAGCGGCCGTCCAGCGGCCGAGGTCTTGCCGGATTTCCAGCCCGAGCGCTACAAGCGCGTGACCGCGGGGCGCATGCCGGATCTGGAGCTGCGGGAGGATGGGCGGCGTGTCTCGGTGCTGGTGCCGTTCTCGCTGGAGGGGGGCGGCGGTCAGCTGCGCAGCCAGGCCCGGGGCGCGGTGCTGCTGGAGTACGACCTGGGCCACGAATTCGCGCTGGTCCGCTACACCGCGCTGGTGGAACTGCTGCCCGAACTGCTCAGCGCCCTGCTGGTGCTGTTTCTGCTGAACTGGGGCCTGCGGCGCTATGTGACGCGGCCACTCGCGCGGCTGGAGTCGGCCGCCGAGGCCTTTGCCCAGGGCCGGCCTGTGCCCCCGGACCTGCCGGACCGGGGGGCGGTGGAGATCGTTCGCCTGTCGCAGGCGCTGGGCCGCATGATGAGCGACATCGGCGAGGCCCGGCGACAACTCGAGGTCAGCGAGAAGCGCTTCGCCGGCATAGTCGAGGCGGCCATGGACGCCATCGTCACCGTGGACGACAACCACCTCATCCGCGTCTTCAATGCCGGTGCGGTGGAAGTCTTCGGGGTGCCGGCCGAACACGCCATCGGTCACCCGCTGGACGAGTTCATCCCGGCCGAACACCGCGCCGGCCATGTCGAACGCATGCGCGGCTTCGTCGGCTCGGGCCAGACGCGCCGCCAGATGGGCAAGGCCGCCCGGCTGATCCAGGCCCGCCGCGCCAACGGCGAGGTGTTTCCGGCCGAGGCCTCGATCTCGCACATGCAGGTCAATGGCGAGAACCTCTACACCGTGATCCTGCGCGACGTGACCGAGCGCGAGCGCGCGCAGGCCGAGATCCAGGCCCTCAACGCCAACCTGGAACAGCGCGTGGCGCAGCGCACGGCCGAACTCACCTCGGCCAACGAACAGCTGCAGGCCCAGGGGGCGGCCCTGACCGAGGCCAAGCAGCGCGCCGAGGACGCCTCGCGCATGAAGCCGGACTTCCTCGCCAACATCAGCCACGAGATCCGCACCCCGATGAACGCCATCATCGGCCTGAGCCATCTGGCGTTGCGGACCGAACTCACGCCCAAGCAGCGCGACTACCTCGACAAGATCCAGCAGTCCGGACAGCACCTGCTGGGCATCATCAACGACATTCTCGACCTGTCCAAGATCGAGGCCAACAAGCTCACGCTCGAGCACATCGACTTCAACCTGCAGAAGGTGCTCGACACCTTCACCGGCCTGATGGCCGAGAAGACCCAGGCCAAGGGGCTGGAGCTGATTTTCGACATCGCGCCCGATGTGCCGCTGCAACTGGTCGGGGACCCGCTGCGCCTGGGTCAGATCCTCATCAACTACGGCAACAACGCGGTCAAGTTCACCGAGCGCGGCGAGATCCGGGTTCGCGTGCGCCACCAGTGCGACATCGACCAGGACGTGATGCTGCGCTTCGAGGTGCAGGACACCGGGATCGGGATGACGCCGGAGCAGCGCGCCCGCCTGTTCCAGGAGTTCGAGCAGGCCGACACCTCGATCACACGCCGCTTCGGGGGCACTGGTCTGGGGCTGGCCATCGTCAAGCGCCTGGCCGAGATGATGGGCGGCGAGGTCGGCGTCGGCAGCGAGCCGGGTGTGGGCTCGACCTTCTGGTGCACGGTCCGGTTTGGCCGGGGCACCGAGGACGTCCAGCGCGTGCCCCCGGTGAACATGAAGGGCCGGCGTGTGCTGGTGGTCGATGACAACCAGACGGCCCGCGAACTGCTGCGCGAGCAGCTGAGTATGATGACCTTCGAGGTCCAGGCGGCGGCCAGCGGGGCCGAAGCCCTGCATCGTGTCGAGCAGGCCGAGGCGGACGGGCGGCCGGTCGAGGTGGTGCTGCTGGACTGGCAGATGCCGGGGCTCGACGGCATCCAGACCGCGCGCCGCCTGCGTGCCCTGCCCCTGTCGGCTCCGCCGCGCCTGGTGCTGATCACCGCCTACGGCCGCGAGGAGGTGTTCTCGCAGTACCGCAACGAGGGCTTCGAGGGGCTGCTGATCAAACCCATCAACGCCTCGATGCTGTTCGACCAGATCGTGCAGGTACTGCTGGGCACCGCCGGTCCGATGGCGGTCGCCGAAACCGGCCCGGAGCAGGCGCCCGACCGCCTGGAGGGGGTGCGTGGTGCGCGCATCCTGGTGGTCGAGGACAACGAGATCAACCGGCAGGTCGCGCGCGAGATGCTCAGCGAGGCGGGGTTCGACGTCGAGACGGCCGACGACGGCCAGCAGGCGCTCGACCGGCTGGGCGCCGACGACGGCTTCGATCTGGTCTTCATGGACATGCAGATGCCGGTCCTGGATGGCCTGGAGGCCACGCGCCGCATCCGGACCCGACCCGAATGGGCCGAGCTGCCCGTGGTGGCCATGACCGCAAACGCCATGGCGCAGGACCGGGAACGCTGCATCGACGCCGGCATGAACGATTTCGTCGCCAAGCCCATCGATCCGGACCAGCTCTGGGCCGTGCTCAGGCGCTGGCTGCCCCAGCGCCCGGGGGGGGCTGCGGTGGCCCCGGTCGCGGCGCCGGCACCGACCCGGTTGACCGAACTGTCGGGTCTGAAGGCGGTCGACGGGCTCGATCCCGCCCTGGGTTTGCGGCGCTGTGGCGGGCGCGAGGTCTTTTACCGTTCGGTGCTCAGGCAGTTCGTGGAGCAGCAGGGCGACGCCATGGACCGGCTGATCGCCAGCCTGCGCTCGGGCGACAGCGCCGGCGCGGAGCGGCTCGCGCACACCCTCAAGTCGGTCACGGGCAGCATCGGGGCCGAGCCACTGAGCGAGCAGGCCCATCGCTTGGAGGCGCGCATCCGGGAAGCCCGCGAACAGGGGCATCTGGCGGCGGCCCTGGTGCCCGAGGTGGAGGTGGTCGTGCCGCAGTTCACGGCCCTGCTCGATGGCCTGGCGCTGGCGCTGGGGGTGCAGGCCCCGGCGCCGGCCGGTGGTACTCCGTCCCCGTCGCCCGCCCTCGACCCCGCGGTGCTGGGGCCGGTGGTCGAGCGGCTGACCCGGTTGCTCGAAGCGGGCGACTTTCTGGCGATCGATGAACTCAAGCGGCACGAGGGCCTGCTGCGCCAGGCGCTCGGATCGGGTTTTCCGGCGCTGCAGCGCGCGGCCCAGAGCTTCGATTTCGAACAGGCCCTGGCCGCGCTTGCCGTGGTGCGCCCCGGTCAGGGAGAAGGCGCATGACGCCGGCACGCATCGCGCGCGTCGCCCTGCGGGCCGTGCTTGCCGCCGGACTGCTGCTGGGCGGCCCGGCGTGGGCACAGGCCGAGGCACCGGCCGGGCCGCCGGCCCGCCTTCATGTGGTCTCCGACGACAACTACCCGCCCTACCTGTTTCTCGACGCGCAGGGCCGCCCGGCGGGCTATCTGGTCGATCTCTGGGGGTTGTGGGAGGCCAGGACGGGTATCCCGGTGCGCCTGACCGCCACCGCCTGGTCCGAGGCACAGGCCATGGTGCAGCGTGGCGATGCGGACGTGATCGACATGATCTATCGCACTCCGGCGCGTGAGCCCCTGTACGAGTTCTCGCCGCCTTACGCAGAGCTGCCGGTGGCCATCTTCCGGCACGCGTCGGTCACGGGCCTGCACGATGTCGGCACCCTGCAGGGCTTTCAGGTCGGGGTGCAGGAGGGCGACGCCTGCATCGAGGCCCTGGCCCGCGGCGGCATCACCTCGCTCAAGGTCTACCGCAACTACGCCGCCTTGATCGATGCGGCGCAGGCGCAGCAGGTCAAGGTCTTCTGCCTGGACGAGCACCCGGCGAACTATTACCTGTACCAGCGCGGGCTGCATCAGGAGTTCCTCAAGGCCTTCGAGCTGTACCGGGGGGAATTTCATCGGGCCACCCGCAAGGGCGAAACCGCCACGCTGGCCCTGGTCGAGCGCGGCATGGCCCTCGTGACCGAGGAGGAGCGCGAGGCGTTGCGCAACAAGTGGCTGGGCACGCCCACCGACTGGCGTCCGGTGGCGCGCCACCTGGCCCTCGCAGGCGCCGTGGCCGTGGTGCTCGGTGGCCTGCTGGCGCTGTGGATCTACCTGCTGCGCCGTCAGGTGCGCCGCCGCACCCGTGAGCTGCAGGACCAGCGGGCCCGGCTCGACGCGGTGCTCGCGGCCATTCCCGACCTGGTCTGGCTCAAGGATCTCGAAGGGGCCTATCTCGGGTGCAACCGCCAGTTCGAACGTCTGTATGGCGTGCCCGAGGCGCAGCTCCGGGGGCGCACAGACCACGATTTCGTCGACCGCGAAACGGCCGATGCCTTCCGTTTCCACGACCGGCGGGCCCTCGACACCGGTGAGCCGGTCAAGAACGAGGAGTGGCTCACATTTGCCGACGGTGGCGAGACCCGGCTGTTCGAAACCGTCAAGACCCCTTTCCTGGACGCCCAGGGCCAGGTCGTGGGTGTGCTGGGCGTGGCACGCGACATCACCGAGCGGCGGCGTGCGGCCGAGGAGTTGGAGCGCTACCGCGACCGGCTGCAGCAGGAGGTGGCCGAGCGCACCGCCGAGCTGGCCCAGACGGCCGGGCGCCTGCAGCACCTCAACGAGGAACTCGACGCCCTGTTTGCGGCGGTGCCCCTGGGCGTCGTGCTGGTCCAGAACCGCCTGGTTCTCAAGTGCAACCCGGGTGTGGAGCGGATTTTCGGCTACGAGGCCCGTGCGCTCGTGGGCCATTCCACCCGGGCCTGGTACCCGGACGACGCCGCCTTCCAGGCGATGGGCGACCGCCTGGCGGCCACCATCGAGCGGGGCGAGGTCTTCACCACCGAGATCGAGATGGTGCGCCGCGGTGGCCAGCGTTTCTGGGCCAGCATCGTGGCCCAGGCACTCGATCCGCGGGACCCCTCCAGGGGGTCGATCGCGACCATCGAAGACATCACCCCCAAGCACGAGGCCGCCGAGGCGCTGCTGCGCGCCAAGACCCTGGCCGAGCATGCGGCACAGGTCAAGGCCGACTTCCTGGCCAACATGAGCCACGAGGTGCGCACCCCGCTCAACGTGATCCTGGGCATGGCGCACCTGGTCCTGGGGAGCGATCTGCCGCCCCGCGAGCGGGAGCGGTTGCAGCAGATCGAGGCCTCGGGCCGCCAGCTCTCGCGCATCATCAGCGACATCCTCGACCTGTCGGACATCGAATCCGGCCGGCTGGTGCTGGAGCCCAGGCTGTTTTCCCTGCGCGAGACCGTCGGCAAGGTCATGCGCGGGGTGTGTGAGAAGGCCCGGGCCAAAGGTCTGGCGTGCCACACCGAGCTGTCCGAGGACCTGCCGGACCGGCTGCTGGGCGACGACCGCCGGCTGGCCCAGGTGCTGGACCTGCTGGGCGACAACGCGGTCAAGTTCACCGAACGGGGCCGGGTGCGGCTGGTCGTGGGCCTGGCGGCCCGGGAGGCCGGGCGCGTGCGCGTGCGATTCGCCGTCGAAGACACGGGCATCGGCCTCAACGCCGAGCAGCGCCAGCGGCTGGGACAGAGTTTCCAGCAGATCGACTCGTCCGCGAGCCGCCGCTACGGTGGCGTCGGCCTGGGCCTGGCGATCGGCAAGCGGCTGCTCCAGCTCATGGGTGGGGAAGGCGGGCTGGACAGCGAGCCCGGTCGCGGCAGCACGTTCTGGTTCACCGTGGACTTCGAGGAACACGCCGCGCAGGGCGCAGAGCCGGCCCCCGGCCCCGCCGGGGCGGGGGGCCTGCCGCCGGCGCCGGCCGAGCCCGCGCCAGCCATCGAGACGCCGCAAGACCGGGACCGGCTGGCCGCGGCGGTTGCCGAGCTGTTGCCGCTGCTGGCGGCGGGCGACGTCAGCGTCTTCGAGGCGGCCCAGGGCCACCGCGACCTCCTGCGCCGCGGGCTGGGCGCGCCCTACGCCAGCTTCGCCCAGGCCCTGGAGGCCTTCGAGTTCGACCGCGCCGCCGAGCTGCTGCGGCAGATGGCGCGCGCGCATGGCATCACCGACTGAGGACGCATGGTGAAAGAGAGCAACCCCCTGGCCAAACCGACCGTGATGGTGGTCGACGACACGCCCCAGAACCTGATGCTCATGACCGAGCTGCTGCGCGAGGACTACCGCGTCATCGTGGCCAACGGCGGCGAGCGCGCGCTCAAGCTCGCGCACGGTGAGCCTCCGCCGGACCTGATCCTGCTCGACATCATGATGCCCGACATGGACGGCTACGAGGTCATCCGGCGCCTCAAGGCCGATCCTGTGACGTCACACATTCCGGTGATCTTCCTCACGGCCAAGAGCGAGGTCGAGGACGAGACGCTTGGCCTGCAGCTCGGGGCGGTGGACTACCTCACCAAGCCCATCAGCCCGCCCATCGTGCAGGCCCGGGTCAAGACACATCTGGCGCTCAAGGCCAGCGCGGATTTCCTGCGCGACAAGAGCGACTTTCTGGAGGCCGAGGTCAAGCGGCGCACGCGCCAGGTCGAGGCGATCCAGGACGTCACCGTGCTGGCCATGTCCTCCATGGCCGAGACGCGCGACAACGAGACCGGCAACCACATCCTGCGCACGCAGCGCTACGTGCGCCGGCTGGCCGAGCAGCTGCGCACCCACCCGCGCTTTGAGGCCGTGCTGACCGACGACTACATCGGGCAGCTGTTCAAGTCGGCCCCCCTGCACGACATCGGCAAGGTCGGCATTCCGGACCGCATCCTGCTCAAGCCCGGGCGCCTCACCCCCGAGGAGTTCGAGATCATGAAGACGCACACCACGATCGGCTACGAGTCCATCGTGCGCGCCGAAAAGGCCCTGGGCATGGAGCTGGATTTCCTCCGGCTGGCCAAGGAGATCGCGCTGTCGCACCAGGAGAAATGGGACGGCTCGGGCTACCCGCAGGGGCTCAAGGGCGACGCGATCCCGGTGTCGGCACGGCTCATGGCCGTGGCCGATGTCTACGACGCGCTCATCAGCCGCCGTGTCTACAAGGCCCCGATGGGCCACGAGGACACCCTGGCCGTCATGAAGGAAGGCCGTGGCACCCACTTCGACCCGGACGTCTTCGATGCCTTCCTGCAGACGCAGGACGACTTCCGGGCCATCGCGGCGAGCTACACCGACTGAGGCGCGCGCGGCGCTATTTCCAGCGCTGGACCTCCAGCGACACGCTGCCGCGATCGCCCGAGAGGGTCAGCACGCCATCGTGCACCGTGGCCTGTAGCTGCATGCTGCGCTCGGCCAGGCCGGCCAGGGCCTGCGAGGCGTCGGCGGGCAGCCGCCACACCTGCAGCCGGTCGAGCCGGCCGAGCTTGTTTTCCATGCCCCGCCACCAGACATCGGCGGCAGACGAAAAGGGGTAGACCCGCACCAGATCGGCCTGGCTGCAGGCCTTCGCCAGCGGCTTGTCCTCGGGTTGGCCCACCTCGATCCACAGCCGCTTGCGGCCCGTGAAGTCGGTCAGGGAGGCGTCCGGGTCGTCGGGGTCGGACAGCCCGGCGCCGAACGCCAGCGTGCCGTCGCCGCCGCACAGGTCCTGCAGCTCGTGGGCGTTGAGGGCCAGCGCGGCCAGGCGCACCATCATGCGTTCGTCGGTCTCGCTCGGGTGGCGCGCCAGCGTGAGCGCGTGGTCGGCGTAGTAGCCGTGGTCGATGTCGGCGATCTGCAGGTTCGCCTTGAAGATGGTGGACTTGATGGCCATGGGGAACAGGTGGTGGGGATGTGGTTCAGCCCGGGGCCAGGACGGAGGCGTCGGTGTGGATCAGCGCCAGCGGGTAGCGCCGGCCGGCCAGGTGGTCCTCCATGCAGCGCAGCACCAGCGGGCTGCGGTGGCGTTCGCGGCTGGCGCGGACCTCGTCGGGCGTGAGCCACAGCGTGCGCACGATGCCCTGGTCCAGGGCGCGTCCGGCGATGGCCGCGCCCAGCGTGCCGCAGAAGGCCAAGCGCACGTAGGTGATGTCCTCGCCGGTGCTGGCGCGCTGGAAGCGCGAGAGGTAGATGCCGACGAGGCCCGAGGGCTCGAAGGTGTGCGTGGTTTCTTCCAGCACCTCGCGCACGCAGCCCTGCACGGGGCTTTCACCGGGGTCCAGGTGGCCGGCCGGGTTGTTCAGCCGCAGGCCTTCGGGGGTGTGTTCCTCCACCAGCAGGTAGCGGCCCTCGCGCTCGATGACCGCGGCCACGGTGACACTGGGTTTCCAACGGGTGTCCATGCACCGGATTATCGTGTTTGGGGCCGGGTGGCCTCCTGGCGTGTCAAAATATAAGCTTTGACTGATGCTTTGGCCCCCGCCGGTTCGGGCCGCCCGCCTGCCGTTAATACGGGGGGCAGGATGGGGCGAATGCATGTAAGCTCTGCGTCCATTGCAATCTGAAACAGCCTGCGCAGCCAGGCAACGAGTGAGGAGACCGACATGCTCATAGGCGTACCCGCCGAAACGACGGCGGGCGAAACCCGGGTGGCCGTCACGCCCGAAACGGCGAAGAAATACGTGGCGCAGGGCCACACCGTGCGCGTTCAGGCGGGTGCCGGCGTGGCCGCCAGTGCCACCGACGACGCCTACCGGGCCGTGGGCGCCGAGGTGGTCGATGCCGCTGCCGCGTTCGGTGCCGAGCTGGTGCTCAAGGTGCGCACGCCCAGCGCCGCCGAGCTGGCGCTCATGAAGCCCGGCACCACGCTGGTGGGCATGCTCAACCCCTTCGATGCCGATGGCCTGGCCGCGATGGCCCAGGCCGGCCTGACCAGCTTCGCGCTGGAAGCCGCGCCGCGCACCACGCGCGCGCAGAGCATGGACGTGCTCTCCAGCCAGGCCAACATCGCCGGCTACAAGGCCGTGATGATGGCGGCCAACCAGTACCAGCGCCTGTTCCCCATGCTGATGACCGCAGCCGGCACCATCAAGGCCGCCCGCGTGGTCATCCTGGGCGTGGGCGTGGCGGGGCTGCAGGCCATCGCCACCGCCAAGCGCCTGGGCGCGGTGATCGAGGCCTCCGACGTGCGGCCTGCGGTGAAGGAGCAGGTCGAGTCGCTGGGCGCGAAATTCATCGACGTGCCCTACGAGACCGCCGAAGAGAAGGAAGCCGCCGAAGGCGTGGGCGGTTACGCCCGCCCCATGCCGCAGAGCTGGCTGGACCGCCAGAAGGCCGAGGTGGCCAAGCGCGTGGCGCAGGCCGACGTGGTCATCTCCACCGCGCTCATCCCGGGCCGGGCCGCACCGGTGCTCATCACCGAGGAAATGGTCAAGTCCATGAAGCCGGGCTCGGTGATCGTGGACATCGCCGCCGGCAAGGGCCCCAACGGCACGGACGGCAACTGCCCGCTGACCGAGGCCGGCCAGACCGTGCTCAAGCACGGCGTGCACATCATCGGCGAGACCAACCTGCCCGCGCTGGTGGCCGCCGACAGTTCCTCGCTCTACGCGCGCAACGTGCTGGACTTCCTCAAGCTCGTGCTTCCCAAGGACGCCACCGCCGTGCAGGTGCCCATGGACGACGACATCGTCGCGGCCTGCCTCATGACGCAGGGCGGCGAAGTCAAGCGCAAGGCCTGAGCCCGAACCCTTTCAGGAGTTTCCCGATGGACATTTCCCCGGTTGTCTTCAACCTCATCATCTTCGTGCTGGCGATCTACGTCGGCTACCACGTGGTCTGGAACGTCACGCCCGCGCTGCACACGCCGCTGATGGCCGTGACCAACGCCATCTCCGCCATCGTCATCGTGGGCGCCATGCTGGCGGCCGCGCTCACCGAAACCCCGCTGGGCAAGACCATGGGCGTGCTGGCCGTGGCGCTGGCCGCGGTCAACGTCTTCGGTGGCTTCCTCGTGACGCGCCGCATGCTCGAGATGTTCAAGAAGAAGGAGCGCAAGGCGCCCGCTGCCGAAGGAGCCGCCAAATGAGCATGAACCTCGTCGTTCTGTTGTACCTGGTGGCCTCGGTCTGCTTCATCCAGGCCTTGAAGGGCCTGAGCCACCCGACCACCTCCATCCGCGGCAACGTCTTCGGCATGACCGGCATGGCGATCGCGGTGTTCACCACGATCGGGCTCATTGCGACCCTGGCCCAGCAGATGAACGTCGGCCTGGCGCAGGGGCTGGTCTGGGTGCTGGTGGCTCTGCTGGTGGGCGGCGGCCTGGGCGCCTACATGGCCAACAAGGTCGAGATGACCAAGATGCCCGAACTGGTCGCCTTCATGCACAGCATGATCGGTCTGGCCGCGGTGTTCATCGCCATTGCGGCCGTGGCCGAGCCCTGGGCATTTGGCATCACGGTCGCCCCTGTGGCCGTTGCCGAAGGCGCATCCAAGCTGATGCAGGATGTGGGTCTTGCCCAGCCCGCCGGCCGGGCGCCGATTCCCGTTGGCAACCGCATCGAACTGTTCCTGGGGGCGGCCATCGGCGCCATCACCTTCAGCGGCTCCGTCATTGCCTTCGGCAAGCTGTCGGGCAAGTACAAGTTCCGCCTGTTCCAGGGCGCGCCGGTGGTGTTCAGCGGCCAGCACCTGTTGAACCTGGTATTGGGCCTGGCCACCGTCGGCCTGGGTCTGGTGTTCGCCTTCACCGAGAACTGGACCGCGTTCTTTGCCATGGTGGCGCTGAGCTTCGTGCTGGGCGTGCTGATCATCATCCCGATCGGCGGCGCCGACATGCCGGTGGTGGTGTCCATGCTCAACAGCTACTCGGGCTGGGCGGCGGCCGGGATCGGCTTCAGCCTCAACAACTCGATGCTGATCATTGCCGGTTCGCTGGTGGGCTCTTCGGGCGCGATCCTGAGCTACATCATGTGCAAGGCGATGAACCGCTCCTTCTTCAACGTGATCCTGGGCGGTTTCGGTGGCGATGCCACGGCCGCTGCGGCCGGCGGGGGCGAGCAGCGCACCGCCAAGAGCGGCAGCGCCGACGACGCGGCCTTCATCCTGGGTAACGCCGAAACCGTGGTCATCGTTCCGGGTTACGGTCTGGCCGTGGCGCGCGCCCAGCACGCGGTCAAGGAACTCGCCCACAAGCTCACCGAGAAGGGCATCACGGTCAAGTACGCCATCCACCCGGTGGCCGGCCGCATGCCCGGCCACATGAACGTGCTGCTGGCCGAGGCCGAGGTGCCCTACGACCAGGTGTTCGAGATGGAGGACATCAACGGCGAATTCGGCCAGGTCGACGTGGCCATCGTGCTGGGCGCCAACGACGTGGTCAACCCGGCGGCGCTGCAGAAGGGCTCGCCCATCTACGGCATGCCCATCCTCGAAGCCTACAAGGCCAAGACCGTGATCGTGAACAAGCGCTCCATGGCCGCCGGCTACGCCGGGCTGGACAACGAGCTGTTCTACATGGACAAGACCATGATGGTCTTCGGCGACGCCAAGAAGGTCGTCGAAGACATGACCAAGGCGATCGAGTAAGGCGCGTCCCGGGAGACACCCCCCTGGAGAACCGGAAGCCGGCGCCAGGGGGCGCAGAGGTGTGCTTTCAGCGCCGGATGTGGCGCGAGGCGTGCCAGGCGTGTTCGAAGACCTCGGGCGAGGCTTCCAGCCGCTGTCGCCCGTGCTCCAGTCCGACCGCCACGATCAGGTCGAAGGCGCTCCATTGCAGCATGCCGAACTTCGCCACATCCGGTGTGAAGGCCAGGTCGGCGGCATCGCGCATGCGCTTTTCGTGGGTGGTGCTGGCCATGGCCGAGGCATTGAAGACGATGGTGGCGAGGCCCGGAATGCCCTTGTAGCGCCGTTTCCGGCGCGGGCGCAGAAAGCGGTCGACAAACAGCTGCCAGGGCGTGGGCATGCGCTCAAGCGTCAGAGGGCGGTAGCGGCGGCCCCGGCCCTGGTCGACGCCTATGACCCGCGCCGCTCCGGAGGCACGCATGATGTCGACCGGGTAGTTGTTGAAGGTGCCGCCATCGATCAGGATGTCGCCGTGGTGGAGTACCGGTGGCAGGGCGGCCGGTATGGCCGCACTGGCCATGATGGCCTGGTCGAGCGGCCCGCGGCGCAACACCTCGATCTGCTCCCGGGAATAGTTCGAGGCCACGCAGAAAAAGGGTTTCCAGAGGTCTTCGATCTGCACGTCGGCCCCGACGGCCTCACGCATGCCGTCGCGCACCACCTGGGCCAGGCGCCGCCCTCGGATGACCGAGGCCACGGGCAGCCAGTTCACGTCGCTGGTCGGGTTGCGGGAAAACGCCTTGCGTGCCACGCGCAGGATGTGCGCGATCGGCAGGTCCATGGCCGCCAGGGCCGCCGTCACCGACCCCATGCTGGTGCCGGCGGCCATGTCCCAGTCGACGCCCTTTTCCATCAGGGCCTGCATGATGCCGAACTGGGCCAGCCCGCGTGCGCCCCCGCCGGCCAGCACGAGGCCGGTGGCCTGACCGGACAGGATGCGGGCCAAGCGCCCCCAGTCGCCCGCATGTCGGTGCCGGGTGTGGAAATGCGACAGGCCATCCATCCGGATGTGGGGCCGTGCGTCCAGCCAGCGGGCGGTGCCGTGGGGCACGGGGCGGTCGTCCGGGTGCAGCAGCCACAGGCTCTGGGTCACCGCCGCCTGGGGGTGCTCGCCCATCAGCAGCGCGCTTTCCACCGCCCGGGGTGCTGGGTCGTCGTCGGCATCCGCCACCAGCAGGATGTGGTCCGCGTGTCGCAGGCACAGCCGCGTCCAGGGGGTGTCCGTGGGGTCGGCGCAGAACACCTGCATGGCGTGCGCCGACTCCTCGGCGTCGAGCCAGCGCAGCAGCCGGTGGTGTTGGTCGGACTGTTCTGGCAGGGTGTCGGCCAGACCCGCGCCCAGGGCGTCCTCGACCCGGGCCCGGTCGATCAGGGCGATGGCGTGGCCGGCGGCGTCGTCGGGCGGCAGCGAACGGTCCAGCTGCTGCGCCAGCGTGCGGTGCAGTTGCCGGGCAAGTGCACCCAGATCCAGCGCCTGGCTCAGAGGCAGGAGGCAGACATTGACGATGCGCTTGTGCACGGTGCCGATGCGCTGGTTCTCGGTCAGCCGCTGCACCATCTTGCGCGCCAGCTGCAAGGCCACGCCCGGGGAGCCGGCCATCAGCTCGTTGAAATCGGCCACCCCCAGCTTGAGCAGTACGCAGTCGCGCAGCGCCGTGACCCGGGCCAGCCGGGGGGCGCCGGTGACGACGCCCATTTCTCCGATCGGTTCGCCCCGACCGATCTCGCCCAGCAGCAGGGTGTTGCCGTCGGGGGTTTCGGTGCTGGCCCGCAGGCGGCCCGACAGCACGAAGTAGATCGCATCGGGCGCATCGCCCTGGCGCAGCAGCACCGAGCCGCCCGGCAGCTCCAGCGTCTGCATGCGCGGGGCCATCAGGGCAAGGAAATCCTTGTCCACTTCACCGAAGATGTCCTTCAGCGTAGGGGCCAGCCACTGCAATCGATGGGTCAGCGGGGGCGCCAGACTCGGGTCCATGGGGTGTCCTTCAAAGGCGGGTGGGGTGGCGATTTTCGCAGTTGCATTCTAGGGTTGGGGTCAAGCGGGCGACAAGCGCCGTGCCGCCGCCGGGGGTGGTAGGATCGGGCCCGACCGCTCGAGCGATGGGGGCATCACCGGTTTCAGCCGCCCGTGCCCTCTCACCTGGAGACCCCATGACCGTTGCCGCCTCCGACCAGCCCTGGCTGAAAGCCTACCCGCAAGGGGTGCCGCACCAGATCGATCCGTCGCGTTACCGCTCCCTGGTGGCGCTGATGGAGGAAAGCTTCGCCCGGTTCGCCGCGCGTCCGGCTTACAGCTTCATGGGCCGGGACTTCAGCTACGCCGACACCGATGCCCATTCCCGGGCCCTGGCCGCCTGGCTGCAGGAACGTGGCCTGGTGCGTGGGGACCGCGTGGCCGTGATGATGCCCAACGTGCCCCAGTACCCGATTGCGGTGGCGGCCATCCTGCGGGCCGGTTTTGTGGTGGTCAACGTCAACCCCCTCTACACCCCGCGCGAGCTGGAGCACCAACTCCAGGATGCCGGCGCCAAGGCCATCGTCATCATCGAGAATTTCGCCACCACTCTGCAGCAGTGCCTGGACCGCACGCCGGTCAAGCATGTGCTGCTGTGCAGCATGGGGGACATGCTCGGCCCCTTCAAGGGGGCTCTGGTCAACACCGTGGTGCGCCACGTCAAGAAGCTGGTGCCGGCCTACAGCCTGCCGGGGGCGGTGCGCTTCAACGACGCCCTGGCCCGGGGCGCCAGGGGGCGGCTGAGCCAGCCCGACATCGGCCCCGACGACGTGGCCCTGCTGCAGTACACCGGGGGCACCACCGGGGTCAGCAAGGGTGCCGTGCTGCTGCACCGCAACCTGATCGCCAACGTGCTGCAGTCCGAGGCCTGGAACGAGCCGGTCATGCAGAAGATCCCGGCCAGCGAGCAGTCGACCAGCGTGTGCGCCCTGCCGCTGTACCACATCTTTGCCTTCACGGTGAACATGATGCTGAGCATGCGCAACGGTGGAAAGACCCTCCTGATTCCGAACCCGAGGGACTTTGCCGCCGTGCTCAAGGAGCTCGGCCGGCACACCTTCCACAGCTTTCCGGCGGTCAACACCCTGTTCAACGCGCTGCTCAACCACCCCGATTTCGACACGGTCAACTGGCGCAACCTCAAGGTCTCGGTGGGTGGCGGCATGGCGGTCCAGGCGGCCGTGGCCAAGCGCTGGCTGGAGCGCACGGGCTGCTCCATCTGCGAGGGTTACGGCCTGTCCGAAACCAGCCCGTCGGCCAGCTGCAATCCGGTCACCAACACCGCGTTCACCGGCACCATCGGCGTGCCGCTGCCAGGCACCGAGATGAAATGCATCGACGACGAGGGCAACGAGGTGCCGCTGGGGCAGCCCGGCGAGATCGCCATCCGGGGCCCGCAGGTCATGGCGGGCTACTGGCAGCGGCCCGACGAAACCGCCAAGGCCATCACACCCGACGGCTGGTTCAAGAGCGGCGACATCGGGGTGATGGACGAGCGCGGCTATTTCCGGATCGTCGACCGCAAGAAGGACATGATCCTGGTCAGCGGTTTCAATGTCTACCCCAACGAGGTCGAGGACGTGGTCGCGCAGCTCGACGGCGTGCTGGAGTGCGCTGTCGTGGGTGTGCCCGATGCCCATTCGGGCGAGGCGGTCAAGCTGATCGTGGTCAGGAAGGACCCGGCCCTGTCCGAGGACGACGTGCGCGACTTCTGCCGCTCGCGCCTGACCGGCTACAAGCAGCCCAAGGTGATCGAGTTCCGGGAAGAGCTGCCCAAGACGCCGGTGGGCAAGATCCTGCGCAGGGAACTGCGCGACAGAAAGTGAGGACCCCATGGGCCAATGCATTGCGGTGATCAGTGCCTTGCACGAAGAACTGGCCGAGGTGCTGGCGCTCATGCCGGATGCCCACCGCTACACCCTGGCGGGCCGCGAAGTGTGGCAGGGGCACCTGCAGGGGCATCAGATGGTGGCCGTGTGTTCCGGCATCGGCAAGGTCGCGGCGGCCACGACCACCACCCTGGTGCTGGAGCGCTTCGGTGTCCAGCAGGTCATCTTTACCGGGGTCGCGGGCGGGCTTGCGCCCGGCGTCGAGGTCGGCGACATCGTGGTGGGGCAGTCCTTCCTGCAGCACGACATGGATGCCTCCCCCCTGTTCCCCCGCCATGAGTTGCCAGGCTACGGGCGCTCCCGCCTTGATGCGGACATGGCCGTCGAGCAGGTGCTGCACGAGGCGGCGCAGGACGCCGTGACCTGGCTGCCCAAGCTGCTGGATGCCCAGACCCTGCAGGGCCTGGGCCTGCACCGCCCCCGCGTCCACCGGGGCCAGATCGTCAGCGGCGACCGTTTCGTCTCCACCCGGGAGGAAAGCGACACCCTGCGCCGGGATTGCCCCGAGGCCCTGGCCGTCGATATGGAAAGCGCCGCCGTGGCGCAGGTCTGCGCGGATTTCGCCGTGCCGTTCGGGGCGGTTCGCACCGTCTCGGACCGGGCCGACGAGGACGCGCACGTGGACTACAACCGCTTTCTGGCGCAGGTCGCGCGCCACTACAGCGCCCGCGTCGTTCGCAAGGCGTTCAACCTACTTTAGCCAGCCGCGCTTGCGGAAATAGACCATCGGCACCACCGCCGACAGCACCATCAGCGCGATCGCGAACGGGTAGCCATAGGCCCATTCCAGTTCGGGCATGAACCGGAAGTTCATGCCGTAGCTGCTGGCCACCAGCGTCGGAGGCAGCAAGGAGACGCTGGCCACCGAGAAGATCTTGATGATCTTGTTCTGGTTGATGTTGATGAAACCGATGGTGGCGTCCATCAGGAAGTTGATCTTGTCGAACATGAAGGCCGTGTGGCTGTCGAGCGAGTCGAGGTCGCGCATGATCTGGCGCGCGTCCTCGAACTGCTCGGCACTGAGCATGCGCGTGCGCATCATGAAGCTCAGCGCGCGGCGCGTGTCCATCATGTTGCGGCGGATGCGGCCCGACATGTCCTCGTGGCGGGCGATGGCGGCCAGCACCTCGGAGGCGATCGCGTCGGTCACCTGGCCCGACAGCACCTTGACGCTGATGCGCTCCAAGTCGTCGTAGATCTCTTCCACCGTGTCGGCGCAGTATTCGGCGTCGGTGTCGTAGAGGCTGAGCAGAACGTCCTTGGCGTCCTGGATCAGGCCGGGCATGCGGCGTGCGCGCAGGCGCAGCAGCCGGAACACCGGCACGTCCTCGTCGTGGATCGAGAACAGCACGCCGTGGCTCTTGAGGCTGGTGTTGTGCTGGTTCAGGATGAAGGCGACGCGCACCGTGTGCGGGTTGATGTCGTCGTCGATCAGGAAGTCGCTTCGGACGTGCAGTTCGCCGTTGTCCTCCTCGAAGAAGCGCGCCGATTCCTCAATGTCCTCGTCCATCACATCCTCGGGGATGCTCAGGTCGAAGTGCTGGCGCACCCAGCGGCGCTCCTCCAGGGTGGGCGATTCGAGGTCGACCCAGATGGGCTTGAAGCGTGCCAGGGCCTCCAGGGACTCGATCTCTTCCTGGAACAGGCGGCCATTGACCAGGGTGAAGACGTTGAGCATGTTGTTGCTCCTGCACAAGATTGGGACTGTCGCGAACGGGGCAGGGGTTCGCGGGGGACGGTGATGCTGGGGTGCTTTCAGCCACCCGCCGTCCTGTGCAGGGTCCGCCCGGTGTGCGGGCGCCTCAGAGTCCAGGTGCCGGGGCTGAAAGCACGCAACTGGGGCTGCTTTCCACGGAAATCTCCAGATGGGATATCAGTTAGTGATTATCGCACCGGACCGGGCGTCTGTGTGACGAAAAAGGCCCTTCGTGGGGGCCGGTGCCGGTCCGGTCGGCGTGCGGTTTGATGCAGCGCAAGGTTTGCGTCCAAACCCCCCATTGCGCGTGGGGCGCGGGCTTGCGCGCGGTGCGCGAAGCAGGCATAGTCAACCCAGGATTTCTAGTGGCTGCCCGTGCCCTGGGGCGGGGCGGCCTTGACCCACCGGAGCAAAGGAGACCCTCCATGAACCTGACGATCAGCGGCCACCACCTTGAAGTCACGCCCGCCCTGCGCAGCTACGTTGCCACCAAGCTCGATCGCATTTCCCGCCACTTCGATCAGGTGGTGGACATCAAGGTGTTGCTGACGGTGGACAAACTCAAGGAGAAAGACCTGCGCCAGAAGGCCGAGTGCAATATCCATGTCAAAGGCAAGGATATTTACGCCGAGTGCTCGCACGCCGACCTGTACGCGGCGGTCGACGAGCTGGCCGACAAGCTCGACCGCCAGGTGCTGCGCTACAAGGACAAGACCCAGGAACATCACCACGAGGCGGCCAAGCGTATGGTCCAATGAAGCGGATGGCCGTGGGGCCCTCTGGCCACACGGAACATGCTGCACTGCAACAGGCCGCCCGATTTGTCAAGCGGCCTGTTGTGCTCAGGCACTAGCCAGATGGACGCAGATGGGCATAATTCGCCCTCCAAGAGGCCATTCATGAACCGTCTTTCTGCCATTTTGCCCGCCGAACAGGTGTTGGTGTCCGTCGATGCCACCAGCAAGAAGCGGGCGTTCGAAGAGGCCGGGCTGCTGTTCGAGTCCCTGCACGGGCTCAACCGCGCCCTGATCACCGACAGCCTGTTCGCCCGCGAGCGCCTGGGCTCCACCGGCCTGGGCCATGGGGTGGCCATTCCGCATGGTCGCATCAAGGGCCTCAAGCAGCCGCTCGCGGCGGTGTTCCAACTGGCCCACCCCATAGGCTTCGATGCGCCCGATGAGCAGCCCGTGCAGCTGATGATCTTCCTGCTCGTGCCCGAGGCGGCCACGCAGAAGCATCTGGAGATCCTCTCCGAGATCGCTGAACTGCTCAGCGACAGCGCCCTGCGTGAGCAGATGAAGGCCAGCACAGCGGCGGCCAGCCTGCACCAGCTCATCACCGCCTGGCAGTCGGCCCACGCCACGGTCTGAGCCCCTCCGGGCCACCGACTGGCCCGTCCGAGCGCCCCATGAAGCCCACCGCCGTCAGCGCCGACGTCCTGTTCGAGGACCACCGCGAAACCCTCAAGTGGCAGTGGGTGGCCGGGCTCGGTGCGTCCGAGCGCCGTTTCGACGAAAAGGCCGTCAGCGAGGCCCGCTCGGGCGCAGACCTGGTCGGTTACCTGAACTACATACACCCCTACCGGGTCCAGGTGCTGGGCCAGCGCGAGGTGGCCTATCTCACCAACGCCAGCGAGGAAGACTGCCGGCGCCGTGTCGCGCGCATGGTCGTGCTCGAGCCGCCGGTGCTGGTCGTGGCCGATGGCCAGACACCGCCCGATGCCCTGCTGGCCATGTGCGAGCGGGCCCAGATCCCGCTGTTCACGGCCCGCGACTCGGCCGCGTACGTCATCGATGTGCTGCGGGCCTACCTGTCGCGCCATTTTGCCGAGCGCGCCACGCTGCACGGGGTGTTCATGGACATCCTGGGTCTGGGGGTGCTCATCACCGGCGAGTCGGGGCTGGGCAAGAGCGAACTGGGTCTGGAGCTGATTTCCCGCGGCCACGGGCTGGTCGCCGACGACGCGGTGGACCTGCACCGCGTGAACCAGACCACCATCGAGGGCCGCTGCCCCGATCTGTTGCAGAACCTGCTCGAAGTCCGGGGTATCGGCCTGCTCGACATCAAGGCCATCTTCGGAGAAACGGCGGTGCGCCGCAAGATGCGCCTCAAGCTCATCGTGCACCTGGTGCGCCGGGAGACGATGGAGCGCGACTACGAGCGCATGCCATCCGAGCCGCTGTACCAGGACGTGCTCGGGGTGCAGGTGCGCAAGGCGGTGATCCAGGTGGTGGCCGGTCGCAACATGGCGGTGCTGGTGGAGGCGGCCGTGCGCAACACCATCCTGCAGTTGCGCGGGATCGACACCTACCGGGAGTTCGTGGAGCGCCAGCGCGCCGCCATGACCAGGGGGGCCTGAGGCCAGGTCAGCGGCGCGGGTCGCGGCGGTGTTCGCAGTCGCTGCGGGTGCAGTTGGCGTAGAGGGCCAGGGCGTGCTCCTGCAGGGCAAAGCCGCGCGACTGGGCCACGAGCTGCTGGCGCTTCTCGATCTCGGGGTCGAAAAACTCCTCGACCCGTCCGCAGTCCAGGCAGACCAGGTGGTCGTGGTGCTGGCCCTCGTTGAGTTCGTAGACCGCCTTGCCGGATTCGAAATTGCTGCGTGTGAGCAGGCCGGCCTGCTCGAACTGGGTCAGCACGCGGTAGACGGTGGCCAGGCCGATGTCGCTGCGCTCGTCGAGCAGGACGCGAAAGACGTCTTCGGCCGACATGTGGCGCTGTTTGCCGGCCTGGAACACCTCCAGGATCTTCAGGCGGGGCAGGGTGGCCTTGAGACCGGTGTTTTTCAGTTCGTCGATGTTGGACATGGGCGGGGCGCTCCGGTCGCGTGCGGTGGTGTACGACGGCTGGGATGCATCGGCCGCACAGTTCCTCATGGACGGGCCAAGGGCTACAATGCCCGGATGATATCGCCATGCGCCCGGTCGGGTGCGCGGTTTCCAGAGAACCTGCACGCCATGAAGCACTTTCCTCTTCTGTCCCGTGGTGCCGCGGCGCTGGCCCTGACGGTGCTGGCCGGCTGCTCGAGCCTGGACGGCCTGGGCACTTCCGTGAGCACCCTGGGCGGGCTCGTCACCCCCTACAAGATCGACATACTGCAGGGCAACGTCGTGACGCGCGAGCAGGTTCAGGCCCTGCAGCCCGGCATGTCGCGCGAGCAGGTGCGCAACATTCTGGGCACGCCCTTGCTGGCCAGCGTGTTCCACGCCGACCGCTGGGACTATGTCTTCGCCTTCCGCCGCCAGGGGCAGGAGCCGCAGCAGCGGCGTGTGGCGGTGTTCTTCCGGGGCGGGGTGCTGGAGCGTTTCGAGTCCGATGAGCTGCCTTCCGAAGAAGAGTTCGTCGCCTCGCTGGACGTGCGCAGCCAGCCCGGCAAGCCGCCGGTGCTCGAAGCCACCGAGGCGCAGCTGCAGGCGTTCCAGGAGCGCTACAACCCCCAGTCGCCGACCGCCGAGCCGGTGCCGGCGAGCCCCTCCGGGGCCGCCACCAGCTATCCGCCCCTGGAGTCGCGCTAACCCATGAGCACAGCCCCCTCGCACCGCGTCTGCATCGCAGGCGCCAGCGGCCGCATGGGTCGCATGCTGATCGAGGCCGTGCAGGCGGCCGACGACTGCACCTTGAGCGGTGCCCTGGATCTGCCGCAGAGCCCGGCCCTGGGCCAGGATGCCACCGCTTTCCTGGGGCAGGCCAGTGGGGTGGCGATTGCCGCCGATCTCGGTGCCGGCCTGGCCTCCAGCGGTTTCCTGATCGACTTCACCCGACCCGAGGGCACCATGGCCCACCTGCGTGCCTGCGTGAAGCACGGGGTCAAGCTCGTGATCGGCACCACCGGATTCACCGACGAACAGAAGGCCGAGATCGCCGAGGCCTCGAACCAGATTGCCATCATGATGGCACCCAACATGAGCGTGGGCGTGAACGTCACGATGAAGCTGCTGGAGATGGCCGCCCAGGCGCTGTCCACGGGCTACGACATCGAGATCGTCGAGGCCCACCACCGCCACAAGGTCGATGCCCCCAGCGGCACCGCGCTCAAGATGGGCGAGGTGATCGCCGGGGCGCTGGGCCGCGACCTGAAGGACTGCGCCGTGTACGAGCGCTACGGCCACACCGGCGAACGCGACCCGTCCACCATCGGCTTTGCCACCGTGCGTGGCGGCGACGTGGTGGGCGACCACACCGTGATGTTCCTGGGCACCGGCGAGCGCATCGAGATCACCCACAAGTCCGGCAGCCGCGCCACCTATGCCCAGGGCAGCCTGCGGGCGGTGCGCTTCCTGGCCGACAAGCCCCATGGCCTGTACGACATGTTCGACGTGCTGGGCCTGCGTTGACCCCTGTGTTTCCCATGCAAGACAAGTACACCCCCCAGGACGTGGAGCGCTCCGCCCACGCCCACTGGAACGCCACCGACGCCTACCGCGTGACCGAAGACGCCGGCCGGAAGAAGTTCTACGCCTGTTCCATGCTGCCCTACCCCAGCGGCAAGCTGCACATGGGCCACGTGCGCAACTACACCATCAACGACATGCTCACGCGCCAGTTGCGCATGAGCGGCTACAACGTGCTCATGCCCATGGGCTGGGACGCCTTCGGCCTGCCGGCCGAGAACGCTGCGCTCAAGAACGGCGTGCCGCCGGCGAAGTGGACCTACGAGAACATCGCCTACATGAAGGGGCAGATGCAGGCCATGGGCCTGGCCATCGACTGGAGCCGCGAGGTCGCCACCTGCGACCCCACGTACTACAAGTGGAACCAGTGGCTGTTCCTCAAGATGCTGGAAAAGGGCATCGCCTACCGCAAGACCCAGGTCGTGAACTGGGACCCGGTGGACCAGACCGTGCTGGCCAACGAGCAGGTGATCGACGGGCGCGGCTGGCGCACCGGCGCACTGGTGGAAAAACGCGAGATCCCGGGTTATTACCTCAAGATCACCGACTACGCGCAGGAACTGCTCGACCACGTGCAGATCGGCAACGACCAGGCCACGCTGACCGGCTGGCCCGACAAGGTGCGGCTGATGCAGGAGAACTGGATCGGCAAGAGCGAGGGCGTGCGTTTTGCGTTCCCGCACGACATCCGTGGGGCGGATGGCGCCCTGATCGGTGACGGCCGCATGTACGTCTTCACCACGCGCGCCGACACCATCATGGGCGTGACCTTCTGCGCCGTGGCGCCGGAACATCCGCTGGCCGTGCATGCCGCTATGTCCAACCCCGAGCTGGCCGCCTTCATCGAAGAATGCAAGACCGGCGGGACCACCGAGGCCGAGCTGGCCACGCAGGAAAAGAAGGGCATGCCCACGGGGCTGACCGTGGTGCATCCGCTGACCGGCGAACCGGTGGCGGTGTGGGTGGGCAACTACGTGCTCATGGGTTATGGCGACGGCGCCGTGATGGGCGTGCCGGCGCACGACGAGCGCGACTTCGCGTTCGCGTTGAAGTATGGCCTGGCGATCAAGCAGGTGGTGGGCGGCGCGTCGGAGGCGGCGGCCGCATCGAAAACACCACCCGCAGGGGCCGGGGTGGCTGGGCGCGCGACCGACGAATCGGAGCTTGTGACTGAGGAGGGCGTGCGCCCGGCCAGCACGGCCCCGGACGCCAACGCCAAGGTGTTCGATGCCACGCGCTGGCAGGACTGGTACGCCGACAAGACCGGCTCGCTGGTGTGTATGAACTCCGGCGTGCTGGATGGCCTGGGCTACAAGGCCGCCGTGGACAAGGTGGCCGAGCTGCTGGCCGCCCAGGGCCTGGGCGAGAAGAAGACCACCTGGCGCCTGCGCGATTGGGGCATCAGCCGCCAGCGCTACTGGGGCACGCCGATCCCCATCATCCATTGCGAGGCCTGTGGCCCGGTGCCGGTGCCCGAGAAGGACCTCCCGGTGGTGCTGCCGCAGGACCTGGTGCCCGATGGTTCAGGCAACCCGCTCAACAAGTGCGAGTCGTTCCTCAGGGTCGATTGCCCCTGCTGCGGCCAGCCGGCGCGGCGCGAGACCGACACCATGGACACCTTCGTGGACTCGTCCTGGTACTTCATGCGCTACTGCGATCCGACCAACCCGGACCAGATGGTGGCCGAGGGCACGGCGTACTGGATGCGGGATCAGCATGCCGCCACCGGCGGCAGCGGCATGGACCAGTACATCGGCGGCATCGAGCACGCCATCCTGCACCTGCTGTATGCGCGCTTCTGGACCAAGGTCATGCGCGACCTCGGGCTGGTGAAAGTCGACGAGCCCTTCACCAAGCTGCTGACCCAGGGCATGGTGCTCAACCACATCTACTCGCGCCGCACCGACAAGGGCGGCAAGGAGTACTTCTGGCCGCACGACGTCGAGCACGTGCTCGATGACGGCGGCAAGATCGTGGGTGCCAAGCTCAAGAATGCGGTCGGCAATCTGCCGGTCGGTACGCCGATCGACTACGAGGGCGTGGGCACCATGTCCAAGTCCAAGAACAACGGGGTCGATCCACAGGATTTGATTGAGAAGTACGGCGCCGACACGGCGCGCCTGTACACCATGTTCACCGCGCCGCCGGAGGCCACGCTGGAGTGGAACGATTCGGCGGTGGAGGGCAGCTACCGCTTCCTGCGCCGGGTGTGGAACTTCGGTTTCAAGCTGTCTCAGAACGACTGGACCCAGGCCGCCGCGAGCGCCGCCGGCGCCAGCAGCCTGAACGACATCGCGTTTGGCAAGGGGGCCAAGACCCTGCGCCGCGAGATCCACACCGTGCTCAAGCAGGTGGACTACGACTACCAGCGCATGCAGTACAACACGGTGGTCTCGGGGGCGATGAAGATGCTCAACGCCCTGGAAGACTTCCAGGCCACCGATGACGCCGGTGCCGAAGTGGCGCTGATCGAAGGGTTCGGCATCCTGTTGCGCTGCCTGTATCCGGCCACGCCCCACATCGCCCACGCCCTGTGGACCGAACTGGGCTATGCAGGCACCCTGGGCGACCTGCTCGATGCCCCCTGGCCGCAGGTCGATCCGGCCGCGCTGGTGCAGGACGAGATCGAGCTGGTGCTGCAGATCAACGGCAAGCTGCGTGGCAGCGTGGTGGTGCCCGCAGGTGCCGACAAGGCCACCATCGAGGCCGCGGCGGTGGCCCATGAGGCGGTGCAGAAACAGGCCGACGGTGCCGCACCCAAGAAGGTGGTGGTGGTGCCCGGTCGTCTCGTGAACGTGGTGCTCTGAGGCCCGCCCATACCACCGCCAACGGATCGCCCCACCATGAAGTCCCTGTCCACCCATTCCCGCCGCCGTCTGGTTCTGCAAGGGGGTCTGTCTGGGGCGCTTGGGGCCTTGCTGGCCGGGTGCGGCTTCCGCCTGCGGGGCAGTGGGGTGCAGCTGGCGTTTTCCACCCTGCGCTTGAACGCCGGCAGCCAAAGCGCCGTGGTGCAGGACCTGCGCAGCCAGCTGCAGGCCAGCGGGGTGCAACTGACCGATGCCCAGCCGGTGGCCGCCGGGCAGGCGCCCGTGACCCCTGAGGTGGTGCTGGACGTGCTGCAGGACCAGCGGGAGCGCGTCGTGGTGGGCAGCACGGCGGCCGGCCAGGTGCGCGAGCTCCAGCTGCGCTGGCGGTTCCGGTTTCGCCTGCGCACGGTGGCGGGCAAGGACCTCATTCCCGAGGTGGAACTGCTGCAGGAGCGCGACCTGAGCTTCACCGAGACCCAGGTACTGGGCAAGGCCGACGAGGAAGAGCTGCTGTACCGCGACATGCGCGATGCCACAGTGCGCCAAGTCATGGCCCGCCTGACGGCCGTGCGCAGCCTGTAGGGCGCGTTGCGACGGCCCGGTCAGTCGAGATAGGCCCCGATGTCGACCTCGTCGATCTGCTCGGGCCGCAGGAACTTGCGGGCGTATTCGAGGTACACCCCGGAGCGCAGGAACAGGTCGAACAGCACCGGGTCGATGTGGCGGTCCTTCTTGAAGAAGGACAGGATCTTGACCGACTCCGACAGCGTCTTGGCCTTCTTGTAGGGCCGGTCGCTGGCGGTCAGGGCCTCGAAGATGTCGGCAATCGCCATGATGCGCGCCGGCACCGACAGGTCCTTCTCGGCCAGCTTGCGCGGGTAGCCCGTGCCGATGAGCGTCTCGTGGTGCGTGCCGGCGTATTCCGGGACACGCCGCAGGTTCTTCGGCAGGGGCAGTTGTTCGAGCATCACGATGGTCTGAATGATGTGCTCGTTGATCTTGAAGCGCTCCTCCTCGGTCAGCGTGCCGCGCCCGATGCGCAGGTTGTGGACCTCGCCCCGGTTGTACAGGTGCTCGGGCACCTGGATCCGGAAGCCGTATTTCTCGTCCAGCGCCTTGTCCTGCGGGCGCGGGACGATGTGCTCGGGCTTGTCAGCCAGCAGCCGCTCCAGGGCAGGCAGCGCCGGCGGTGCCGTGCCGGCCAGGCGCGACCCCTCCTCGTGCGAGAGGCCGAGGCGGTCATCGAAGTGGCGCCACCAGGTGCGGGTGGCGATGCGCTCAAGGCGCTCGATGCGTTCCGGCGCCATGAACTCGCCACCGATGTTGCATTCGGCCACGAAGGCGAAATCGTCCAGCAGTTCGGCGCGCCGGGCCTCGAAGCGGGCATCGGCCTGTGGCACGGGCTCGCCCCGTTCGTGGATGGCCTGCAGGCGCTCGATCTGGGCGTCGCGCAGCAGCACCTCGAAGCGGGTGCGGATCTCGTGGATGCGGTTGTAGATGGTCTCGAGCTTGGTGGCCTTGTCGACCACGTACTCGGGCGAGGTGACCTTGCCGCAGTCGTGCAGCCAGGCCCCGACCCGGAACTCGCGCCATTCGTCCTCGGTGGTGAAACGGAAGTCGGCCAGGGGGCCATCGGTGGCCAGGCAGGCCTCCTGGGCCAGCATCATGGCCAGTTCGGGCACCCGTTCGCAGTGACCGCCGGTGTAGGGGCTCTTGGCGTCGATCGAGCCGGCGATGAGCTTGATCATCGCCTCCATCAGGGCCTCCTGCGCCTTGAGCAGGTTCTGGTTCTCGATGGCCACCGCCGCCTGGGTGGCCAGGGCTTCGACGAAGCGGATGTTGTCGTGCGGAAAGGGGATGGTGGCGCCCGTGACCGGATCCAGCGCGTTCATGAACTGCAGCACGCCGATGATTTCGCCCGGGCGGGGCATCAGGGGCACGGTCAGCATGGAGACGGTGCGGAAACCGGAGTCTTCGCTGAACTGCTTGGTGCCCGAGAGATCGAAGCGCGTTTCGGTATAGACATCGTCGATGACGACCGTCTCGCCCGTCAGGGCCACATGGGTGGCCACGAAGCGATGGCTGGGTTCGCCGGTCTGAGGGTCGCGCAGCGGCAGTTCGATCGACGGCAGCGCGTCGTCGTTGGTGCGAACGGCGAAACGCAGGGCACCCGTTTCCGTCTTGAGAAACAGGGTGCCGGCGGCGCAATGCGCAATGTCGCGCCCGCCGAACAGAATCTGCCGCAGCAGTTTCTGGTGGTCCTTCTCGCGGCCGAGCTGGATGCCGCTGTCGACCAGTTGCGACAGCTTGGCCTGCGCCGCCTGCAGCTGTTCGGCGCGCTGCCTGATGGACCGGTGCATCACCTCCTGCGCCTGGCCCAGGGCGTCGACTTCGTAGAGGAAGGACTCGACGTGCTGGGGCTCACGGGTGAAGTCGAGCTGCTTGAGGCGCTCGGAGTCGGCGGCCAGTGTCACGAGGGCCCGGGTGATCCTGCGGGTGCCCAGCATGGCGAGCGGGATCAGCAGCAGCAGCATGCCACCGGCCATGAGCAGCACGTCCAGGCGGGCCGCATCCACCGTGGCCGTGAAGTCGGTGACGGGGGCCAGGGTGAGCACCCGGTAGCCGTTGCCGGCGCCGCTGGACAGGGTCTGCAGACCGATCACGTGCGGCCTGCCCTCAAGGTCGATCAGGCGGCTGCCGGTGGCGGGCAGGCCGGCGAGCATGGCGGCGAGTCCGATCAGGCGCGGGTCCTGGGCCTCGGCCAGGGGCTGCAGCGGGGGCTGGCTGTCGGGGGCGCCGCCGTGCCCCACACTGGCCAGCACGCGCAGCCGATCGTCGAGCACGGCGATGTAGGCGTTCGGGCTCAGGGAGAGGTTCGCCAGCAGCTCCGGCAGGCGGTCCAGGGAGATGTCGATGCCGTAGACGCCGAAGCCGTCGGACAGGGGGGCGGCGATGGTGAGCCCGCTGCGCTGGGTCGAGGAAAAGAGGTAGGGGTCCGACAGGTAGACGCCGCGGGCCGACTGGGCTCCCTGGTACCAGGGGCGCACCGAAGGGTCGTAGCTGGCGGGGGCGGAGCGGGTGCCCAGAGGCTGTCCGGATTCGGACAGAAACTGCCAGGTTTCGATCCGGTCACCTCCGGTCTGTCGACGGATGTGCCGCACGCCGAAATGGGCGTCGCGCGGGGCTTCAAGGGCTTGGCGCACGGCAGGGTTGCCCCGGATGCCGATCACCTGCAGGAACTCGCCGGTGGCAAGGCCGAAATACTCGGAGTAGACGTCGGGTTGCGTGCGCAGGGCGGCCAGCAGCACCGGCACCATGTCCTCGGTGTTGAGGCGACCGTCCTGGCGGAACCACCGGGGGTGGCCCGCGGCCAGCGTGCCCGCCCGCCGGGCGTGCTCCTGCAGCCGGGCCTGCAGCGCCTCGGACGCCTTTTCGGCCACCAGCGAGAAGCGGCCCTGGGCCGAGTCCTCGGCCACCGTGCGGAACTGGCCGAAGACGGTCAGCAGGAAGGCCATGGTCATGGCGACCACCAGCAGGGAGGCGAACGCCGCGATCCAATGCTGGAACCGGATGGAAAGTCTGTGCGCCATGGCCTGGTCCCCCACGTGTGGATACCATCTTACTATCCCGTTATGCTGGCGCACTGACCCTGGGGGCTGAACCATGAAAACCCTGTCGCTGCGGACCTTGGCCGTTGTGCTGTCGCTGTTCACGGTGGTGTTCGGCCTGGGGCTGTTGTGGCTCGACCCCCAGCCGGTGCAGGCCCTGCGCCACCAGGGCTTCGATCAGTTCCAGCGCTGGCAGCCGCGCCCGTACGAGCCTGTGGGCGTGCGCGTGGTCGATCTGGACGACGAAAGCCTGGCGCGGCTGGGCCAGTGGCCCTGGCCGCGCACCCGCATGGCCGAACTGGTGCAGGCCCTCGACGGTCTGGGTGCCGCGGCCATCGGCTTCGACGTGGTCTTTGCCGAGCCCGATCGCACCTCGCCCCGGGCCGTGGTGGACCAATGGGCGTTGGCCCCCGACATCCGTGAAAGCCTGCTGCGTCTGCCGGATCACGACGCCGTGTTTGCCCAGGCCATGGAGGGCCGCCGTGTGGTGCTCGGCTTTGCGGTCGAACCCGTCTCGGCCACGCCGACCGCACCACCGGTGTCCCCTTCCGCCCCTTACCGCCACGTCTGGGTCGGGCCGCCGGTGCCCGAGGCGCTGCACGGTTTCCGGTCCGCCATACCGGCCTTGCCGGTGCTCGACCGTGCGGCCGCCGGCCATGGCGCTCTGACCTTCGTGCCCGACGGGGATGGCGTGGTGCGGCGGGTGCCGCTGGTGCTGCGCCTGGGGGACACGCCCGTGCCAGGGCTGGCGGCCGAGCTCCTGAGGGTGGGGCAGGGCGAACGCAACCACCTGCTCGCGAGCGAAGGGGTGGGGCTGCGCGAGGTGCGCATCGGTGCCAAGCGCATACCGACCAACGCGCAGGGCGAGATGTGGGTGCACTACAGCGCTCCCGTGGCGCAGCGCTATGTGCCGGCCTGGCAGGTGCTGGCGGGTGTGGCACCCCGAGAGGCCTTCGAGGGCCATCTGATCCTGGTCGGGAGTTCGGCGCAAGGGCTCATGGACCTGCGCTTCAACCCGCTGGGGCGTCTGATGCCGGGGGTGGAGGCGCATGCACAGGCACTGGAGCAGGTGCTCGGAGGGCAATTCCTGGTCCGGCCGGGCTGGGCGCGCGCGCTGGAACTGCTGGTCGTCGTGTTCGGTGGGGTGGCCGTGTGCGTGCTGGCCACCCACACGCGTGCCCTGGTGGCGGCCGGTGCCTCGGCGGCGCTGGTCGGTGCCGTGGGGTGGGGGGGCTGGTGGGCGTTTTCGCGCCAGGGCCTGCTGCTGGACGTGCTGACCCCGATGCTGATGCTGCTGCTCGGTTTCGGCTGGTCCAGTCTGGCGCATCACTTCTGGAGCGAGCGCCAGCAGCGCTGGATCAAGGCGGCCTTTGCCCGTTACGTCTCGCCCAACCTCGTTGAGCACCTGGTGGAGCATCCCGGGCAGCTGGAACTGGGGGGGCGGCGCCAGACCTGCAGTTTCGTCTTCACCGATCTGGCCGGCTTCACCCGCCTGATGGAGCAGACCGATCCGGCCCGGGCGGTGGCGTTGCTCAACGGGTACCTGGACGAAATGATCGCGATTGCGTTCCGCCACGAAGGCACGCTGGACCGCATCGTGGGCGACGCGGTGGCCATCGTGTTCTCGGCACCGCTGGCCCAGCCCGACCATGCCCGCCGGGCGCTGGCCTGCGCCCTGGAGATGCACGACTTCGCCACGCGCTACGCCAACGGGCTGCAGGCCCAGGGCATTCCCTTTGGGCACACCCGGCTGGGCGTCCACACGGGCGAGGTGATTGTCGGCAACTTCGGGGGCTCCACGATCTTCGACTACCGGGCGCTGGGCGATCCGGTCAACACCGCGGCGCGGCTGGAAAGCGTGAACAAGCACCTGGGCACGCGCATCTGCGTCTCCGAGGCCACGCTCGGGGGTTGTCCGGGCGCGCCGGCCCGCCCGGTGGGGCGTCTCGTGCTCATGGGCAAGACCGAGCCGCTGATGGTGTACGAGCCCTGGACGCCGCCCGAGCCCGAGGGCCATGCCCCGGAAGACCGTTACCGCGCGGCCTATGCGGCCATGTCCGGCGGCGCCCATGCCGAGGCGCGGGCCATGCTGGAAGCCCTGTGGGCCGAGTTCCCCGGCGATCCGCTGGTGCGGCTGCACCGCGAGCGCCTGGCCCGGGGCGAAACGGGCGACCTCATCGTGCTGGAGGCGAAGTGAGGCCGCCTGGAACAGTGTCCGGCGCATTTGCTGGTACAAACACCCCAGGCCATCCCGCGCGCTGAGCGCTTTCACCACCACCGATGCAAGTCAACGTTTCCCAACTCGCCGCGCACCTGCAGCGCGGCCTCAAGCCCCTGTACACGCTGCACGGTGACGATCCGCTGCTGCAGCAGGAGGCCGCCGATGCGATCCGGGCCGCGGCCCGGGCGCAGGGGCACAGCGAGCGCACGGTGTTCACGGTGGCCGGTGCGCACTTCGACTGGAGCGCGGTGCTGGCCGCCGGAGGGGCGATGAGCCTGTTTGCCGACCGGCAGCTGGTGGAGATCCGCATCCCGTCGGGCAAGCCGGGCAAGGACGGCTCGCAGGTCCTGCAGCGCATCGCCGAAGGGGCCGGCGACAACGACAGCATGCTCACGCTGGTGCTGCTGCCCCGGCTGGACGCGACCGCGCTCAAGAGCGGCTGGTTCGCCGCCCTGGAGGCCCACGGCGTGACGGCCCGCATCGATCCGGTCGAGCGCGCCCAGTTGCCCGGCTGGATTGCGCAGCGCCTGCAGCAGCAGGGCCAGCACGTGGTGTCGGGCGAGGAAGGGCAGCGCACGCTGGCCTTCATGGCCGACCGGGTCGAGGGCAACCTGCTGGCGGCGCACCAGGAAATCCAGAAGCTGGGGCTGCTGTTCCCTGCCGGAGAATTGGGATTCGAGCAGGTCGAGGGGGCGGTGCTCAATGTGGCGCGCTACGACCCGTTCAGACTGACGGAGGCGGTCCTCGATGGGCAGCCCGCCCGCGTCCAGCGCATGCTCGACGGCCTGCAGGCCGAGGGGGAGGCGGCCGTGCTGGTGCACTGGGCACTGGCCGAGGACATCCGGGCGCTGTACCGCGTCAAGGGGGCCGTGGCCGAGGGGCGGCCCTTGCCCATGGCGCTGCGCGAGCAGCGCGTCTGGGGGCCGCGCGAAAAACGTTTCGAGCGGGTGCTGCTGCGCCTGAAGCTGCCGCAACTGACGCAGTGGCTGCAGGACGCCCACACGGTCGATGGCATCGTCAAGGGCCTGAAGAACAAGGACTGGCCCGCCGACCCTTGGCAGGCCCTGCACCGCCTGGCTTTGGGCGTGTGCCAGGGGTGCGCCGCGCGGTAGAGCCCGGGCGTGCGCTCAGACGGCGTTGCGCAGGGCCGCGTGGCGGAAGTCGCTCGGGGACAGGCCGGTGTGCTCGCGGAACACCCGGCTGAAGTGGGCGCCATTGCTGAAGCCCCAGGAAAAAGCGATGTCCGTGATGGTGTGCTGGACCAGAAGGGGGTTGTTGAGGTCGCGCATGCAGGCCTGCAGGCGCCGTTGCAGGATGTATTGAGCCAGCGTGCCATTCTCGTCGCCGAAGGCGTTGTGCAGATGGCGCTTGCTGCAGTTGAGTGCCTGGGCGATGCGGTCCAGCGAGAGCGACGGGTCGCGCAGGTGCTGGCCGATGTAATCGCGGATGCGGTCGCGCAGGGCCTCGATCTGGGTCGAGGCCGTGTGCCGACCGGCGAGCTCCAGCAGCGAGAGCCGCACCAGCTCGATGATCATCTCGCCGGCGCCGCGCGCCGCGACCGCGCTCATGGATGGCAGCTCCTGGTACGTGTTGCGCATGGTCTCGAGTGCCACCCGGGAGATCCCGCTGGCCCCGCCCACATGCCGCGCCATCAGCGGTTCGAGTCGCAGGCCGCGCTCGGCCAGCTGCTCCTTGGGCAGCATCACGATCAGGTGCTCGACGCGCTCCGGGTTGGCGATCTCGTAGCTGCCGGTGGTGTCGTAGATGGCCCAGCCGCCCGGGCGCACCCAGGCCTGACGGCCCTGCTGCTCGACGGCCGCACTGCCCTGCCAGGGGGCGACGATCTTGAGGTAGCTGGTGTCGCTGGCGCGGGCCAGGCTGGTGCTGCGCAGCACGCGGTGGCGGTTCGCTTCGAGCTTGGTCAGCACCACGTCGCCGGCCCGTGAGGCGGCCATGTGGCCATCGAAGGCGGTGTCGCCGTAGAGGTCGGACTGCAGTCCCCCAAAGTGCGACCAGATCCATTCACGCCACAGCGCCGCCCGCTCACGGGGTACGACCACATCGGTGCTCATGACGGTGGAGGGGGTCATCCTCGGTCTCCCTCGAAGGACAAAGGGGAAATTATGGCCTTGATGCCCCCGGCTGTGACAGCGGCCGATTGAGGGTAAACCCGATCCGTCTTGCACTGTCAGTCAAGCACGATGTGCACACAGGGCAAAGCAGCCACCGACCCGGCGCCCTAACATGAGTGCATTCCGCCCCCGGCGCCATCCATCACCATTTTTCAGGAGACCAGCCATGGCACACCCCACCCGACGACTGATCATCAAGAGCGCGGCCGCCACCGTCGGCGCCATGTCCGTGGCTCCGCACCTGCTGGCGCAGTCCGCCCCGGTGCGCGTGGGCTACTCGATGGCGCGCACCGGCCCGTGGACCGGCGGTGCCCAGACCAGCCAGGAGCCCAACTACCTGATGTGGGCCGAGCAGCAGAACAAGGCCGGCGGCCTCAACGTCAAGGGCGTTCGCCGTCCCATCGAGCTCATGGGCTACGACGACCGCAGCGACGTCGAAACCGTGATCCGCACCTACGAGAAGCTCATGGGCAGCGACAAGGTCGACCTGGTGCTGCCGCCCTGGGGCAGCGGTGCCAACTTCGCGGTGGCACCGCTGGCGAATCGCTACGGCTACCCGTTCCTGGCGCCCACGGCCCTGTCGCGGCGCCTGGTCGAACTCAAGCTGCCCTACTTCTTCCTGCTGCTGCAGCAGCCGGCGCCTATGGTCGGCGCGATGATCGACATGTTCAAGGCCAACGGTGTCAAGACCATCGCCTGCATCTACGTGGACGACCTGTTCGGCCTCGAGAACTACGCCGCGCTGAAGGTGGCGCTGCAGGGCAGCGGCATCACCATGGTCGAGGACAAGAGCTACCCCGGTGGTGTGAAAGACCTTTCCCCTGTGCTGCGCTCCATGAAGGACAAGAACCCCGACGCCTTCGTCGGCTTCACCTACCCGCCCGACACCATCCTGGCCAGCCGCCAGGCCAAGGAAATCGGCTTCAACCCGAAGTTCTTCTACGCCTCGGTGGGCACCGCCTTCCCGCTGTACAAGAACGTGATGACGCCGGCCGGTGCCGAGGGCGTGATGGGCATGGGCTCCTGGAACAGCAAGACCAGTGCGGGCGCCAAGGCCTACTTCGACGCCCATGTGGCGAGCCAGAAGAAGGAGCCGGACCGCTGGGCCAGCGGCGCCTGCTGGGCGGGCCTGGAGATCCTCACCAACGCCGTGGCGCAGCAGGGGCTGGACCGCAAGGCGATCCGCGACTACGTGGGGGGAACGACTCACAAGACCATCATCGGCGACATCAAGTTCGTCGGCAGCGAGAACGTGGGCACGCCGGGCACGGTGGGGCAGTGGCAGAAGGGAGAGTTCGAGGTGGTATGGCCGCAGCAGCTCGCGACCGCCAAGCTCAACCCGAACAAGCCCGCCTGGTAATCGGGTTCACTCCCGCGCCGCGACTGCGGCGCGTCACCCCCTTGAGGGGCAGCGTGAGCGGACCGGCAGATCCGGTTCCGCCGCGCCCATGGTTTTGACCTCATTGTTGCCCCATGTCCATCTCCGCCTGGATCGAACTCATTGCCTCGGGTCTCATCACCGGGGGCATCTACGCGTTGGTGGCGCTCGGCCTGAACCTGCAGTACGGCCTGATGCGCATCCTCAACATCGCGCACGGCGAATTCCTCATGGTCGGGGCCTTCCTGACCTGGATGGTGCAGACGCAGTTCGGCCTGTCGCCGCTGCTGATGGTGCCGGTCTCGTTCGCGCTGCTGCTGGCGCTGGGCCTGGCCGTGCACTGGCTGTGCTTCCGGCGCTTGACCGCCACCTCGCCCAACCTCGACATCTTCGAGGCGCGCGGCCTCATGGTGGCCTTCGGCCTGATGTTCCTGGTGCAGAACTTTGTGTCCTACATCTGGGGCGGTGACCTGCGAGGCTACGACTACCTGACCGAGCCGGTCGTCATCGGCGGGGCGCAGTTCGCCGCCAACAAGCTGCTGGTGTTCGGACTGGCCCTCGTGTTCTCCGGAGCCCTGATCGTGCTGCTGCGCCTGACACTGCTGGGCAAGGGCGTGCGCGCGCTGATGCAGTCGCCGGTGGGCGCGCAGCTCGTCGGCATCGACACCAAGCGGCTGCACCCGCTGATGTTCGGCATCGGCCTGGGCCTGTCGGGCGTGGCGGGCTGCCTGCTGTCGATGGCCTACACCATCAGCCCCTCGATGGGCGAACCCTACACCGTCACGGCGCTTATCGTGATCACGCTCGGCGGCTTCGGCAGCATGGGCGGCGCGCTGGCCGGAGGCCTGCTGCTCGGCGTGATAGAGGCCGTCGGCATGCACTACACCAACCCGTCGCTCAAGGCGCTGCTGAGTTACGTCGTGTTCATCGGCGTGCTGCTGTTGCGGCCCGAAGGCCTGTTCGCGCGCAAGGGGCGCAAGGCATGACCTCCAGACAATTCCTCATCCGTGACCTGCTGGTGCTGTTCGGCCTGGCGGGCTGGGCCATGGCCCTGCCCGGTTTTGCCAGCGAGTTCGCCCTGTCGATGGTCCTGACCTGCATGATGTACGTGACGCTGTCGTCGAGCTGGTCCCTGTTCTGCGGCACCACGCGCTACCTGTCGCTGGCGACCTCGGCCTTTTTCGGCATCGGGGCCTACACCAGCGCGCTCATGCTGGAGCAGTTGCCCTGGATACAGGTGATCGCGCTCGGCGCCGCTGTCGCCGCCGTGGTGGCGGTGGTCATGGGCGCGGCCGTGCTGCACCTGCGGGGCACCTATTTCGCGGTGCTGACCTTCGGCATGACGGAGCTGATCCGCCACGCCATCACCTACTACGAGAAAAGCGTGACCGGAACCGTGGGGCGCGTGCTCATGACCGTGCCCGAGCGCGACACCGTCTACATCACCGTGCTGTTGCTGGCCGTGTTGGCGGTGGCCACCTCCATCGTGGTGCGGCGCACGCGCTTCGGCCTGGCGATGCTGGGCATCGGCGCCGACGAGCAGCGTGCACAGACGCTGGGCGTGAACACCCGGCTCATCAAGATCGCCGGCTTCGCCATGACGGCCGCCTTCGCCGGGGCGGTGGGGGCGGCCATGTCGGTGCGCTGGACATACATCGACCCGCACACGGTGTTCAACCCCTTCATCGGTTTCCAGACCGTGCTGATCGCGCTGATCGGGGGCGCCATGACGCTGTGGGGGCCTTTGATTGCTGCCATCGTCTTCAGCCTGCTCGCCGAGACGTTGCGCCTGCAGGTGCCGCAGCTCTACATGATGTCGCTCGGTCTGCTGCTCATCCTGTCGGTGCTGTTCCTGCCGGGCGGGCTGGCGTCCCTGCGCGTCGAGACCTTCAAGGGCTGGTGGACCGACAGCAAGAACTGGTGGAAGGAGCGCCGCTACGAGTGGAGCGGTGACAAGGCACGCGACAAACGGCGTGCGAAGGAGAAGCGCCTTGTCTGAGCTGCACCCCGAGAACCACCTGCCGCCGCTGCTGGAGGCGCGCGAGGTCACGGTGCGCTTCGGCGGCCTCACGGCGGTCGACGGCGTGGACGCCGTGTTCCGCGCGGGCGAGCTGGTCGGCATCATCGGCCCCAACGGCGCGGGCAAGACCACGTTCTTCAACGCCATTTCCGGCGTCACGAAACCCACGTCGGGCCAGTTGCTGGCCGACGGGGCCGACCTGGGCGGCCAGGGGCCGCACCGCTACGCCGCGCACGGCATCGCGCGCACCTTCCAGACGCCGCGCGTGTTCGCCGACATGCCGGTGCGCGACAACATCGCCTTCGGCCTGAAGTTCGCCGGGCGCCGCCCCCGCAAGTGGGTGTTCTGGGGCGAGGAGACCACGGTGCCCTGGGCGCTGCGCACGCCCGACAGCATCCTGGCGCTGATCGGCCTGGCCGCGCAGGCCGACCTGCCGGCTGCAGCCATCACGCCGTCGCAGCAGCGCCTGCTCGAGATCGGCATGGCGCTGGCCACGCGCCCGCGCCTGCTGCTGCTCGACGAGGTGGCCGCCGGCCTGACCGAGGCCGAGATCGAGGAGATGGCGCGACTCATCCGGCGCATGCGCGACGAGCTCGATCTCACGGTGATCTGGATCGAACACGCCGTGACCACGCTGCTGCGCCACGTGGAGCGCGTGATCGTGCTGCATCAGGGTCGCAAGATCGCCGATGGTCCGCCGACCGAGGTGGTGCGCAATCCCGAGGTCGTCGAGGCCTACCTGGGCGACGAGATGGTGGAGGAGACCGCAGCATGATGTGGTACCGAGACACCCCCTTTGCGCTGGGCGGCAGCGGCTGCGCGCACCTCAAGGTCGAAGGCCTGGGCGCCGGTTACGGTCCCTTCCTGGTGCTGCGCGACCTGAGCTTCGAGGTCAAGCCCGGCCTGACCGTGATCCTGGGGCCCAACGGCGCGGGCAAGACCACGCTGCTCAAGGCGCTGATCGGCCTGATCCCGCGCGGCGGCATCGTGCTGCTCGACGGTGAGGACCTGCCCGAAAAGACCAACGAGATCGTGCAGGCCGGCGTGGCGCTGGTGGCCGAAGGGCGCCAGCTGTTCCCGCAGATGACGGTGCTGGAAAACCTGGAACTGGGCGGCTGGCTGGTGCCCAAGGCCGAGCGCGCGCGCCGCATCGAGCGGGCCTTCGAGGACTTCCCCAAGCTCCGCGAGCGCGCCCAGCAACTCGCCGGCACCATGAGCGGCGGCGAGCAGCAGATGGTCGCCGTGGCGCGCGCCATGATGAGCGCGCCACGCCTGCTCATGCTCGACGAGCCCTCGCTGGGCCTGGCCCCGCGCATGGTCGACGAACTGCTTGGCATCGCCCGGCGCATCGCCGACGCCGGCACCACCGTGCTGATGGTCGAGCAGAACGTGAAGAAGGCCCTGGCCGTGGCCGACCGCGGCTATGTGCTCGAACGCGGCAGCCTCGTGGCCAGCGGCCCCGCCCGGTTGCTGGCCCGATCCAACGTCGTGCGCGAGGCCTACCTCGGCGCGCAGTCTTCCGACACCACCACGGCGGCCAACGCCACCCAGGCGCGCAAAGCCGTCGCCACCGCACACTGAAATCCACAAGGAGTCCACCATGTCCGACCTGTCCATGCTGATCAACGGCCTCAAAGTCACGGCCGAGCGCGGCGCCACCTTCGAGCGCCGCAACCCCCTCGATGGCACCGTCGCCACGCGCGCCCCGGCAGCTTCGCCGGCCGATGCTGTGATGGCGGTCGAGGCCGCCGCCGAGGCCTTCAAGACCTGGAGCGAGACCGGCCCCAGCGAGCGCCGCGCCCTGCTGCTCAAGGCCGCCGACGCCCTGGAGGCCAAGACCCCGGCCTTCATCGAGGCCGTGCCCGCCGAGACCGGCGCCACCGGCATGTGGGCCGGCTTCAACGTCATGCTCGCCGCCGGCATGATCCGCGAAGCCGCCTCGCTGACCACCCAGGTCGCCGGCGAGGTGATCCCGTCCGACGTTCCCGGCAGCCTGGCCATGGGGGTGCGCCAGCCCGCCGGCGTGGTGCTGGGCATCGCGCCCTGGAATGCGCCCATCATCCTGGGCGTGCGCGCCATCGCCACGCCGCTGGCCTGCGGCAACACCGTGATCCTCAAGGGCAGCGAGAACTGCCCGCGCACCCACCAGCTCATCATCGAGGCGTTCCAGGACGCCGGCTTCCCGCCCGGGGTGGTCAACTACATCACCAACGCCCCGGCCGATGCGGGCGCCGTGGTCGAGGCCATGGTGGCCCATCCGGCCGTGCGCCGCGTGAACTTCACCGGTTCCACCAAGGTGGGCAAGATCATCGCCATGACCTGCGCCAAGTACCTCAAGCCAGTGGTGCTGGAGCTCGGCGGCAAGGCGCCGCTCGTCGTGCTTGACGACGCCGACATCGACGACGCCGTCAACGGTGCGGCCTTCGGCTGCTTTGCCAACAGCGGCCAGATCTGCATGAGCACCGAGCGCATCATCGTGGACCAGAAGGTGGCCGACGCCTTCGTCAAGAAGTTCGCCGACAAGGCCAAGGCGCTGCCGCTGGGGGACCCGCGCAAGCCCGAACCCGTGGTGTTAGGCTCGGTCATCGGCATGAACACCGTGCACCACTGCAACGAGCTGATCGACGACGCGCTGGCCAAGGGCGCCAAGCTCGTGTGCGGCGGCAAGGCCGACAGCACCCTCATGCCCGCGACACTGCTCGACCACGTCACGCCCGCCATGCGCATCTACCACGAGGAGACTTTCGGTCCGGTCAAGTGCATCGTGCGAGTCAAGGACACCGAGGAGGCCATCGCCTGCGCCAACGACAACGAGTACGGCCTGAGCGCCGCCGTGTTCGGACGCGACATCGCGCGCGCCTTCAACGTGGCACGCAAGATCGACTCCGGCATCTGTCACGTCAACGGCCCCACCGTGCACGACGAAGCCCAGATGCCCTTCGGTGGCGTCAAGGGTTCGGGTATCGGCCGCTTCGGCGGCAAGGCCGGCATCGCCGAGTTCACCGAGCTGCGATGGATTACGGTGCAGACCACGCCACGGCACTACCCGTTCTGAGGCGCGGACTCTGCAGGCCGAAACGCCTCAGTCGCCGAGATCGCGGCGCTTCTGTTCGTATTCCTCGCGCCCGATCTCGCCGCTGGCGTAGCGTTCGTCGAGGATGTCGCGCGGCGAGCGTCGCGTCCGTTTGGCGTCGTCCGTGCTGCTGAGCTGCCAGCGGATCAGCAGCACCACCACCAGCATGACCAGGGCCCAGAACAGCAGCATGAACACCCCGCCGATGCCCATGCCCCAGGAGCCCATCCAGCCGCCCCAGTTCCAGTGAGACCAGTCCATCATGTCGTGCCCCCAGAAGGTTGCATCGCTGCCGGTGGCAAGCCGAGCATTGCGAAAAGCCGACAAGTAGCGTACGCCACTTGCCAGAATGCTGCAAGCGCGCAAAGAATGGCGTTTCATCAATCATGGATGAGGGAGAGAGTCATGTCTATCGTGCGCTGGATAGTGTGGGGCGTGGCGGCCATGCTGGTCGGGTGCGCGTCTGTGCCCATGGAGTCGATGGAAGACGATGCCCGCGCGAAAACCTTTGCGCCCGAGCCGGACAGGGCCTCGCTCTACATCTATCGCAACGAAACCTTCGGAGCGGCCGTGCCGATGAATCTGAGCATCAATGGCCGGATCATCGGCCAAAGCGCGTCCAAAACCTATTTCTTCTTTCGCCTGCAGCCCGGAACCTACAGTGTCGAGTCCACGGCGGAAAATGTGGCGCAGCTCAGCCTGGACATGGCTCCTGGTAAGAACTACTTCGTCTGGCAGGAGGTCAAGATAGGTATGTGGATGGCGCGCAGCCAGCTGCATCATGTCGATGAGGCCGTCGGGCGTGCAGGCGTGCTTGAATCCAAGATGGCCGTCGCCCAAGTGGCTGAAGACGAGTTGCGGCCTCGTGGTGTCAGCGGGCCGCATCCGGCCAACACCACCCTCGATGAAAAACTGCGTCAGCTCCAGAAACTGTATGAGGAACGGCTCATATCAGAGCAGGAGTACCAGCAGAAGCGCAAGGAACTGATCGAGCGGTTCTGATCGGCTAAGCCGACTTGTTTCAGCCGAACGACGGCAGTTCGGGCTTGACCACCGGCCGGCCCGATGCCACCCAGGTGTCGTAGCCGCCGACGATGGACTGGACGTGGAGGTAGCCCATCTGTCGCATGGTGGCCGCCGCCAGCGTGGCGCGCCCGCTGGTCTTGCAGTAGACAACGAACCGGAGGTCGCGTGCACTCAACTGGGGCGACGAACTCAGGATGAACTCGAGCATGCCGCGCGTGACGTTGATCGCGCCCGGCAGGTGGCCGGCGGCGTACTCTTCCTTTTCACGCACGTCGAGCAGCACGTCCGCTTCGCGGATCGCGGCTTCGGCGGCCTTCACCGAAATCTCGGTCACGTGGTCCTGCGCTTCGGCGACGAGGTCCATGGCGTTTTTCATGGGAATACTCAAGAGGGAATGGGTGGAGGGGCGGGCGCAAGATAGGCTGTCTGTGCGGTTCCGTCGGGCCGAAATCATCGCACAGCCGCCCTCGGTGGGGCGTGGGCGCAGCAAAAAGGGGCCCGGGGTGCGAAAATCGGGGCCATGAACGCCCTGAACACCGTAGAACTGATGAACACCCTGGGCCAGCAGGCCAAGGCGGCTTCGGCGCAGATGGCCAAGGCCGGCGCGGCGACCAAGGTGGCCGCCCTGCGCGGACTGGCGGCGCTGCTGCGCGCCAACGTGGATGCGCTGCAGGCCGAGAACGCCAAGGACTTGGAGCGCGCCCGCGCCGCCGGCCTGGTCGAGCCCATGGTGGATCGCCTCAAGCTGACCCCGAAGGTCATCGAGACCTGCGTCGAAGGTTGCGAGCAGCTCGCCGCCATGCCCGACATCATCGGGGAGATCACGGGCATGAAGCAGCAGCCCAGCGGCATCCGCGTGGGCCAGATGCGCGTGCCCATCGGCGTGTTCGGCATGATCTACGAAAGCCGCCCCAACGTCACCATCGAGGCGGCCAGCCTGAGCATCAAGAGCGGCAACGCCTGCATCCTGCGCGGCGGCTCGGAAGCCATCGACAGCAACCGCGCCCTGGCCGCCCTGGTGCAGCAGGCGCTGGCGGCCGCCGGCCTGCCGGCCGACGCGGTGCAGCTCGTGCCCACCACCGACCGCGAGGCCGTGGGCCAGCTCATCGCCATGCCCCAGTACGTAGATGTGATCATCCCGCGCGGCGGCAAGGGCCTGATCGAGCGCATCAGCCGCGACGCCAAGGTGCCCGTGATCAAGCACCTGGACGGCAACTGCCACACCTATGTGGACGACCCCTGCGACATCGCCATGGCGGTAAAGGTGGCCGACAACGCCAAGACGCAGAAATACAGCCCCTGCAATGCCACCGAAAGCCTGCTGGTGGCGCGCGGCGTGGCGGGGGCGTTTTTGCCGAAGATCGGGGCTGTTTACGCGCAGAAGGGCGTGGAAATGCGCTGTTGCCCGGATGCCAAGGCCATCCTGACCGGCGTGCCGGGCGCCCAGCTGAAGGACGCCACCGAGCAGGACTGGTCCGAGGAATACCTCGCGCCCGTCATCAGCATCAAGGTGCTGGATGGGCTGGACGAGGCCATCGCCCACATCAACCGGTACTCCAGCCACCACACCGAGGCCATCCTCACCACCGACCACATGCACGCCCAGCGCTTCCTGCGCGAGGTGGATTCGGCCAGCGTGATGGTCAACGCCAGCACGCGCTTTGCCGACGGCTTCGAGTACGGGCTGGGCGCCGAGATTGGCATCTCGACCGACAAGTTCCACGCCCGCGGACCGGTGGGCGTCGAGGGCCTGACCTCGCTCAAGTACGTGGTGCTGGGCGAGGGCGAGGTGCGCGGCTGATGGCGTCGCGGACCCGTGTGGTCGTGGGCCTTTCCGGCGGGGTGGATTCCGCCGTCAGCGCCTGGCTGCTGAAGCAGCAGGGTTATGACGTGGTCGGCATCTTCATGAAGAACTGGGAAGACGACGACGACAGCGAGTACTGCTCGTCCAACATCGACTTCGTGGACGCCGCCGCCGTGGCCGACGTGATCGGCATCGAGATCGAGCACGTGAACTTCGCGGCCGAGTACAAGGACCGCGTGTTCGCCGAGTTCCTGCGCGAGTACCAGGCCGGGCGCACCCCCAACCCCGACATCCTGTGCAACGCCGAGATCAAGTTCAAGGCCTTCCTCGACCACGCCATGCGCCTGGGGGCGGAAAAGATCGCCACCGGGCATTACGCCCGTGTCCGCTGCGTTGCAGCCGACACAGGCGAGCCCGTTGGGCAGGATGGGGCATCGCACGCGACCGCGCGCGATGGCGCCCGTGTCCGCTATGAGCTGCTCAAGGGCCTGGACCCGCTCAAGGACCAGAGCTACTTCCTGCACCGCCTGAACCAGGCGCAGCTGTCGAAAACGCTGTTCCCGGTGGGCGAGCTGCCCAAGACCGAGGTGCGACGCCTCGCCACTGAGATCGGCCTGCCCAACGCCAAGAAGAAGGACAGCACCGGCATCTGCTTCATCGGCGAGCGGCCGTTCCGCGACTTTCTCAACCGCTACATCCGGAAGGAGCCGGGGCCGATCAAGGACGAGAGGGGCCGCACCATCGGCCAGCACGTGGGCCTGAGCTTCTACACCCTGGGCCAGCGCCAGGGCCTGGGCATCGGCGGCATCAAGGACAAGGGCGCGGCCCGGGGCGGTGGCGAGCACGCGCCCTGGTTCGTGGCGCGCAAGGACGTCGAGCGCAACACCCTGTGGGTGGTGCAGGGGCACGACCACCCCTGGCTGCTGTCGGCGCGCCTGCAGGCGCTCGATGCCAGTTGGGTCGCCGGCGAGCCGCCCCCGCCGGGCGCCTACGGCGCCAAGACGCGGTACCGCCAGGCCGACGCGCCGTGCCGCCTGGAGGCGCGGGCCGAAGGCGGTTTTGCCCTGGCCTTCGACGCGCCCCAGTGGGCCGTCACGCCGGGCCAGAGCGCGGTGCTGTACGACGGGGACGTGTGCCTGGGGGGCGGGGTGATCGAGTCGGCCGAAACCACGCTGGGCCCGGCGGTGCCGCCTGCACTGGGGCGCCAGCGGCCGGTGTTGCTGCGCGCCTGAGGGACTGGGCGACAGAGGGGCTTGCGATCAGGCCGCTTCCGGCGGCTCCGCCAGGGCACCCAGCAGCATGTCGATGAAGGCGCGCGTCTTGGCGGGCATGAGCTTGCGCTCCGGGAACACCGCCCACGCCGTCTGCTCGGGCAGGCACCAGTCGGGCAGCACGCGCACCAGTTCGCCCCGGCGCAGCAGCGGGGCGGCGTAGTGGGTGGGCACCGCCGCGATGCCGGTGCCGGCGCAGGCCAGCCGCACCAGCAGTTCGGGTGAGTTCGCGGCGGCCCTGCCCGGGGGCGTGCCTTCCCAGCGTCGTTCGCCCTGGATCAGCGTCCAGCGCACCGGCTCGCCGTTGCGGCCGAGCAGCCGCACGCCGTCGTGGCCGGCCAGTGCGTCGGGGCTCTCGGGCAGGCCCCGGGTGTTCAGGTAGGCCGGGGACGCGAACAGCCCGACCGGGAAGAGCGCCAGCCGGCGCGCGGCCAGCATCGCGTCGTCGGGCAGCTCGCCCATGCGCACGGCGAGGTCGAAGTTCTCGCCCAGCAGGTCCACGCGGCGGGGCGAGAGGTCCAGCTCCAGCGAGATGCCCGGGTGCAGGGCCACGAAGGCCGCGAGCGCGTCGGCCAGCAGCAGGTTGGCGAAATCCGCCGGCATCGTCACGCGCAGGCGACCGCTGGGGGTGGCCTGCCGGTGCTCGCTCAGGGCGGCCACCGCGTCGACCTCGGCGGCCACCTGGCGCGCGTGCTCCAGCAGGTGCTGGCCCAGCTCCGTGAGGGCCTGGCGCCGGGTGGTGCGCAGCAGCAGGCGCTCGCCCAGGCGCTGCTCCAGCAGGGCCAGCCGGCGCGAGACGGTGGACTTGGGCAGGCCCAGGCGCTGGGCCGCCCGGCTCAGGCTACCGTGCTCGACCACCCGCGCGAAGACCAGCAGGTCGTTGGGCTCTATTTGTTCCATCATTGGAACAATGATACCCGGAACGGGGGGCTTATCGGCGGGATTGATGGCAAATACAGTACATCCATTGCCTAACCCTCCCTATTGGAGTCCCCACATGAACATCCTGCAGATCAACGCCAGTGCCCGCCGCGAAGGCGCCAATTCCACCCAACTCGCCAACACCGTGGTCGAGCGCCTGCAAGCCACCCACCCAGGTGCCCAGGTCACCGTGCGCGACCTGGCGGTCAACCCGGTCACGGTGCTGGACGAGGCCGCCCTGGGTGCGCTGTTCACGCCCGCTGAGCAGCGCAGCGCCAGCCAAGCCGCGGTGGTGGCCGAGTACGATGCCCTAATCGCCGAGGTGCAGGCGCACGACGTGCTGGTGCTGGGCGTGCCAATGTACAACTTTGGTGTGCCGGTGCAACTCAAGGCCTGGATCGACGCCATCGCCCGTGCCGGCGTGACCTTCCAGTACACCGCCAACGGCCCCGTGGGCCTGATCCAGGGCAAGACCGTGTACGTGGCGCTGGCCCGTGGGGGCCTGTACCGCGACACCGGCAACGACAGCCAGGTCCCGTACCTGAAGGCCGTGCTGGGCTTCCTGGGCCTGACCGACGTGCGCTTCATCTACGCCGAAGGCCTGAACATGGGGGCCGAAGCGGCCGCGCAGGGGTTTGCCCGCGCCGAGGCCGACCTGGCCCAGGCGCTGGCCTGACCGGCACCGGCTCGAACCTCGGGCTGACAAATTCGGACCGACAATGGCCCCTGGCCCACACCAAGGAGTTAGACCATGAGCACCCCCGCAGCCACGGCCGAGAAGGTCTTGCACCCGCGCAGCGTCGAGCGCCTGGTGGTCGGCCAGGCCACGTCAGATGGTGCCGGTGTCAGCCTCACCCGCGTGCTGACGCAGGACCTGCAGCGCCGGCTCGACCCCTTCCTGATGCTCGACGCCTTCGGCAGCGACGACCCCGACGACTACATCGCCGGCTTCCCCGACCACCCGCACCGCGGTTTCGAGACCGTGACCTACATGATCGCCGGGCGCATGCTGCACCGCGACAGCGCCGGCCACGAGGGCCTGCTGGAAAACGGCGGCGTGCAGTGGATGACCGCCGGCCGGGGCGTGATCCATTCCGAGATCCCGCAGCAGGAAGACGGCGTGATGGAGGGTTTCCAGCTCTGGCTCAACCTGCCTGGGCGCGACAAGATGAGCGCCCCCTGGTACCGCGACTTCAAGAACGCCGATCTGCCGCAGTTCACCACGCCCGCCGGTGTGGCCGTGACCGTGATCGCCGGCCAGAGCCATGGCGTGGCGGGGGCCGTGCAGCGGGAGGCGACCGCGCCGCTCTACCTCGACATCCACCTGCCGGCGGGCGCGCGCTTCGAGCAGCCGGTGCTGGCCGGGCACAACGCCTTTGTCTACGTCTACCGGGGCGAGGCGAGGATCGACGGCCGGGCGGTGCCGGTGCAGCGCATGGCCCTGCTGGCCAACGGTGCCGACCGCGACGGCGTGGTGATCGAGGCCGGACCCGACAGCCGCGTGCTGCTGATTGCCGGGAGGCCCCTGAACGAGCCCATCGTGCAGTACGGCCCGTTCGTGATGAACACCAAGGAAGAGATCTACCAGGCGCTGAGCGACATGCGCGACGGGCGCCTGGCCTGAACGGACGGCTTCAGAACGGGATGTCGTCGTCCATGTCGTCGAAGCCGCCGGCCGCCGGGGCGGCGGGCGCGGCCGGACGCTGGGCCGGGGCCTGGCGGGCCGCAGGCGCTGCGGCGCGGGGGGCGTAGCTGCGCTCGCCGCCGTCGTCGCCCGAACCGCCACCCATGCCTTCACGGCCACCGAGCAGCTGCAGTTCGGTGGCGATGATGTCGACCGTGTTCTTCTCCACCCCGGTGGCCTTGTCGGTGTAGGTGCCGTACTTGAGGCGGCCCTCGACGTAGATCGGGCGGCCCTTCTTGACGTATTCGCCGGCGATCTCGGCCAGGCGGTCGTAGAAGGTCACGCGGTGCCACTGGGTGTCTTCCACCATCTCTCCGCTGTTGCGGTCCTTGCGGCGGCTGCTGGTGGCCACGCTCACGTTGGCCACGGCCTGGCCCGAGGGCAGGTAACGGATTTCGGGGTCGCGGCCGCAGTTGCCGACGAGGATCACTTTGTTGACGGATGCCATGGTGGGTTCCCTCTCTGTTGTGGTGTTGCAGTCCGGTAATTGTGCCTGATCGGTTGACCGGCTGGCTACCGTGACACAATGGGCGGCATTCGCCATGAAACACGCCGACCAGGACCCCGATTTCTTCGTCAACGTGCAGAACGAGCTGTCGGACCTGCGGGCCTGGGTCGACCGCGGGATCGTGCTGGGCTACGCCATTCTCGCGGGGCTGAGCGTGGTGCTGTTCACCATGCTGTCGGAATGGGCCTACGAATGGTTCATGCATGGCTACCAGAGCGCGCCCTGGGCGGTGCTGGTCTGGACCCCTGTGCTGACGGCCACCATCGTCTGGCTGACCCGCTCCCTGGCGCCCGGTGCGGCGGGCTCGGGCATTCCGCAGGTCATTGCCGCGCAAGCCCCGCAACTGCCGGACGACATGCGGCAGCGCTTCGTCTCGCTCAAGCTGAGCCTGGCCAAGGTCGTGTTCAGCACGCTGGGGCTGATGGCCGGCCTGTCGCTGGGCCGTGAGGGGCCTTCGGTGCAGGTGGCCGCGGGCGTCATGCACAACGCGCGGCACTGGCTGCGCAAGGGCGGCTCGGGCCTGAGCGACCACGCTCTGCTGGTGGCCGGTGGTTCGGCGGGCATTGCTGCGGCCTTCAACGCCCCCCTGGCGGGCGTGGTGTTCGCCATCGAGGAGCTGTCGCGCAAGATCGAGTCGCGCAACAGCGGCCTCATCATCGCCGCCATCGTGCTGGCTGGCCTGATGGGCGTATCGGCCTTTGGCAACTATTCGTATTTCGGCTCCATCCGGGTGCCGGTGCTCAGCTGGTCGGCCTTCCTGCCCGGCCTGCTGGTGGCGGTGCTGTGTGGCGCGCTGGGGGGGCTGTTCTCGCGTCTGCTGGTGGCCTCGCTGACGGGGGGGCAGGGCCGTTTCAGCCGCTTGCGTCAGCGCTTTCCGATCCGCTTTGCCGCTGCCGGGGGTCTGGTGGTGGCCGTGATCGGTCTGGTCACGGGGGGCGCGACCTTCGGGGCGGGGGGCGAGGAAGTGCGGCACATGCTGGCCGGGCAGTCCGACGCGTCCCAGCTCTACGCCTTGCTGAAACTGGTGGCCACCTGGATCACGACCTGGTGCGGTGTGCCGGGCGGCATCTTTGCGCCTTCCCTGTCGATCGGGGCCGGCATTGGCCACGACGTGGCGCAGCTCACCATGGGTGGAGCACAGAGCGAGCTGACCCCGCTGCTGATCGCCATGGGCATGGCCGGTTTCCTGGCGGCGGTCACGCAGGCGCCGCTGACCTCGTTCATCATCGTCATGGAAATGATCGATGGCCGGTCGCTGGTGCTGACGCTGATGGCCTCAGCCATGGTGGCAAGCCTGATCTCGCGCATGATCAGCCGGCCGCTGTACGCGACCCTGGCCGAGCACCTGCTCAAAGGGGTCGTCCCGGGCGTCCAGGATTCGGGGCCGCGGTCGCCCGTGGTCAATGACGGCGCGGGCCCGTCACCGGTGGCACCCGCATCGGCCACGCCACCAGCAGCCACAGAAGCGCCAGGCCCCCACAGGCCGTGAACAGGCCCTGGGGGCCGACGTGGCCCAACAGCCAGCCACCGGCCGTGCCGCCGACGAAAAAGCCCAGCGACTGCAGGGTGTTGTAGACGCCCAGTGCGGCGCCCCGGGCGTGCGCCGGCGCCAGACGCGACACCAGGCTGGGCTGGCTGGCCTCGAGCGTGTTGAAGCCCAGGAAGAACAGGAACAGGCCCGTGCCCACCAGCGCCAGGGAGGGAGCGGTCTGCGTGCTGAACCAGAAGCCGAGCTGGACCAGCACGATCAGACCGATGGAAAACAGGAACACCGCGCGCAGATGGCCCCGGCGTTCGAGGCGGAACAGCACGCCGCCCATGACCGCGAAGGAGCCGACCAGCGCGGCCAGGTAGACCTGCCAGTGCTGGCCTTGGGCCAGCCCCGCCTGGACCAGCAGGGCCGGCACCGCCACCCACATGGCCAGCTGCACCGCATGCAGCACGAACACGCCCAGGTCGAGCCGCAGCAGGCCGGCGTGGGCCAGCACCTCGCGCAGGCCGCCGCGCCGGGGGTCGCGGTGTTCGGCCGGCTCGGGCGGCACCACCCAGGCCACGATGGCCATGCCTGTGACTGCCAGCCCGGCGGTGACCCAGAACAGGCCGTGCAGGCCGATGTGCGCCGACAGGATCGGGGAGAACACCAGCGACAGCGCGAACATCAGCGCAATGCCCACGCCCACCAGCGCCATGGCCTTGGTGCGCACCTCGTCGCGCGTGACGTCGGCCAGGAACGCGGTGATGGCGGCCGAGATGGCACCGGCGCCCTGCAGGGCGCGGCCGATGATCAGCGTGTCGAGGTCGGGTGCCCAGGCCGCCACGGCGCTGCCCAGGGCAAAGACCGCCAGGCCGGCCAGGATGACGCGCTTGCGGCCCCAGCGGTCCGAGGCCACGCCGAGCGGGATCTGCAGCAGCGCCTGCGTCAGGCCGTAGATGCCCATGGCCAGGCCGATGCGTGCCGGATCGTCGCCACCGGGGTAGCGGGCCGCTTCCAGGGCGAACACGGGCAGCACCAGGAACAGGCCGAGCATGCGCAGCGCGAAGATCGACGCCAGCGACAGGCTGGCACGCCGTTCGGTGCGGGTCATGCGGGAGGGGTCTGGGGTGTTGTCGGTCACGGAAAGCAAAGCCGGCCGCGCCCCTGGGGCGTGGCCGGCGCAAACATCGGCAAGCGCTTATTGTCGCTCAAGCGCCGGACAGGGCGCTGCGGTAGGCCCCGCAGCCCACCAGCAGGTGCTCGTTGATGGGCAGCACGAACGAGGACTTGCCGCGCACATCCCCCGTGACCGGGTTGACGATGTTGTATTCCACCCAGCCGCCCCCGGCCTCGGCGCGGGCCCAGGCGTCGGCCAGGAACTGCTCGGCGTTGATGCCGGGGGCGTCGTGTACGCGGGTGCCGGTTTTCTGGCGGTCCGCGCCCATCACCCGATAGGTGCCCTCGCGGTCGAGCACGAAGATGTAGAGATCGCGGTCGATGAAGCGGCCCTGCTTGTTGTAGAAGTCCTCGGCGGCGCGCTCGTAGCCCGCCTGCTGGATGTGTGCCAGTGCCTCCTGGGTCAGGTGCATGGCCTCGTCGGCGGTGCCCTGGCGCAGTTTCATGTGCTTGACGGCGGTGTCGAGCTCGTGGGTGCGCACCATCAGGCCGGCCGAGCGGTGGGTGGTCCGCTCCACCATTGCGGCGTTCTGGTAGGTGAGGTTGTCGAGTTCGCCGACGGCCGTGACGACTTCCCGCAGCGCCGTGCTCTGCTGGTTGCTGGAGGCGGCCATGCCGTCGATGCGCACGGCGATGTCGCGGATGCCGCGCACCAGCCCGTCCATCACGTCGTTGACGGAGCGGATCTCGCCGACCGAGTGCTGGACCCGCTCGGTGGATTCGGCGATCAGGGCGCGCACCTCGGCGGCGGCCGACTGGCTGCGCTGGGCCAGGTTGCGCACCTCGGCGGCGACGACCGCGAAGCCCCGGCCCTGCTCGCCGGCGCGGGCGGCCTCCACCGCGGCATTGAGGGCCAGGATGTTGGTCTGGAAGGCGATGCTGTCGATGGTGCCGATGATCTCGGTCATGCGCTGCGAGGTCGTCTGCAGCGTGCCCATGCCCTGGGTGGTCTGGTGCATCAGGCCGCTGGCCTGCTCGGTCTGCTGGTGCAGGTCGCCGCTGACACGGCTGACCTCCTGGACGGTGCCGGCGTTGTTGCTGACGGTGTCCGACACCTCCCGGATGCTGGCGGTGGCCTGTTCCAGGCTGGCGGCCTGCGACTGGGTGCGTCCGGAGAGCTGGTGGCTGTCGTCCACCAGCTGCTGGCCCACGTGGCCGAGCACGGCCGCGGCGCTGCGCACATCGGCCACCAGTTCGGACAGGCGGGTGAGCATGGTCTGGAATTTGGCCCCGATGAAGGCCATCTCGTCCTTGCCGGGCACATCGACGGCCGGCGTCAGGTCGCCCTCGGTGGCCCGGTCGATGACGGCGCTCAGGCGCTGCAGGCCGCCCACGGTGGCGTGGTAGAACGAGGCCATGCCATAGGCCAGCAGGAGCAGCACCACCAGGCCGGCCAGGGCGACGAAGCCGATCCGGCGCTCGTGCTGTGCGATGCGGTGCTGAAGCAGGCCCCGGAGCTGGGCGAGGGCCGCGCGGTTGAACGCGTACTGGGCGTCCAGGGCCTGGGTCGCGTCGTTGTGGAAGGCCTGGGCGGTGGCCATGAGCATGCCAGAACCCAGGGTGGTCCGGGTGGTTTCGGCAAACGCCAGGCTGCTGGTCTTGAGGGCCTCCCAACCCGCCGGTGTGGCCTGCCCGCTGCGCTGCAGGGACGCCAGCCGTTCTTCCAGCAGCCGCACCTGGGTGATCACCTGATCGGTGAGGCCGCCGATGCGGATGGCGTCGGTGATGGCCTCGGCGCTGTAGCTCGCGTCGGGGCGGCTCAGCAGGCCGGCGCCCTCGGCGCGGATGAGGTCGGTGGTTTCGCTCAGCGCCACGCTGCGGTCGACCACGATGTCCATCAGGAAATAGGAGGCCGCTTCCGGGTCCAGCAGCAGGCCCGACATCTCGCCGGCCAGGGCATTGAGCTGGATCAGCCCGCCGATCAGCCGGGTGTGCCGGGCCAGGGCCTGGGGGCGGTCGGCCGCGGTGGCGTTGTCGCCGGCGAGTTCCAGCAGGCCCTCGCGCAGCGGTGTCCATTCGGATGACAGGGCCAGCTCGGGGACGAGGGCCACCTGACGGTCGAGCTGCTCGATCGCGGTGCGCAGCCGTTGCCGCGCCGCCTCACGTTCGCCCTGCAGGGTGGTGTCACCCGACAGGAGCCGGTTCGTCTGCGTCCGGTGCGTCTGGGTGTGCCGGATCAGGTCGGTGATGCGTTGCACCGCGTCGAGGCCGTTGAGCTCCTGCAGGGTGTACGCGCGTTGGTCCCAGAGGGTCTTGGACATCAGCAGCCCCATGACCGCCAGCGGCAGCACCAGGACAGAGGCCATCAGGACCATCTTGGCCGTCATGGAGAAGCGCTGCATCAGGGCGATGCCCGGTCCGAGGAGGCTGCGGGAAGGCTGGGACATATGGCGTGGGCGATCTGGTGGCGGAATCCCGCCCGCACGGGCGGACGGCCGTTGATGCCCCGCATGTTAATCGCAAAACATCCAAAGTGATACCGTCCTGGGTGTCAGGCCGACCGGGAACGCCCAGGGGTATCGGGAGCCGGCGGGATGCCGGCCTGGTGTTTCAGGCGAGCGCGGCGCGCATCTGGTCGATCACGGTCTTGTAGTCGGGTTTGCCGAAGATGGCACTTCCGGCGACAAAGGTGTCGGCCCCGGCGTCGGCCACGCGGCGGATGTTGTCGGCCTTGATGCCACCGTCCACCTCCAGACGGATGTCGCGGCCGCTGGCGTCGATGCGCTTGCGCGCCTGCTCGACCTTGCGCAGGGCACTGTCGATGAAGCCCTGGCCGCCGAAGCCGGGGTTGACGCTCATGATCAGGATCAGGTCGATGTCGTCGATCACCCAGTCCAGCACGTCCAGCGGCTCGGCCGGGTTGAACACCAGGCCGGCCTGGCAGCCGCACGCCTTGATCGCCTGCACGCTGCGGTGCACGTGGGTCGAGGCGTCGGGGTGGAAGCTCACCAGATCGGCACCGGCGTCGATGAAGGCGCCGGCCAGGGCGTCCACCGGCGAGATCATGAGGTGCACGTCGATCGGCACCGGCGTGCCGTCTGGCCGCTTGGCGTGGGGCTTGAGCGCCTGGCACACCATGGGGCCGAAGGTCAGGTTGGGCACGTAGTGGTTGTCCATGACGTCGAAGTGGATCCAGTCGGCGCCGGCGGCGATCACGTTGCGCACCTCCTCGCCCAGGCGGGCGAAGTCGGCCGAGAGGATGGAGGGGGCGATGCGGTGGGTCGTCATGGGGGTGGGGGGTATATGGGGGCTGCGATGGACCGGATTGTGCCGCGTTTGCCGTGCCCGCGGTTCAGGGAATTCCGCAATGGGCATGGGGCCAAGGGCAAAGCCCGCAAGCTGGGCCACAATCCCGGTCATGCCCAAGCACCAGTTCAGCTGCGACGTTCAGCCCGAGTACCTGCCGGACCCGTCGTCCCCGGAGGACGGCATGTACCTGTTCGCCTACACCATCACCATCCGCAACACCGGGGACGTGGCGGCCCAGCTGATCTCGCGCCACTGGGAGATCGAGGACAGCAGCGGCCACACCGAGGTGGTCGACGGCCTGGGCGTGGTCGGGCACCAGCCCCTGCTGCAGCCCGGGGAGTCGTTCCGCTACAGCAGCAGCGCCCCCCTGCGCACACCGATGGGGATCATGAGCGGGCACTATTTCTGCGTGGGGGTCGATGGTGTGCGTTTTGAGTCGCCAGTGGGCCCCTTCGTGCTCCGGGCCGATGCCGCCGCCGGCGGTGACCGGCTGCACTGACCGCTGCGCATGCGCCGTGACGACCCGACCCCCCAGGCCTGGCTGGAGCGGCTCGACCCCGAGGCCGCGCCGGCGCAGCGCCATCTGTGGCTGATCGAACTGGTCGGCTGGCTGCGTGGGCCGGTGTCCGACGTGCCCGCGACCCTGCGGCGCCTGGAGGCGCTGCTCGACGCGGCAGAGTCCAGCCCCGAAGCGATGCGGCGCTGGCGCATCTGGTGGTTCCGTTTCCGCCAGGAGGTGGACCTGACCCCGCTGCTGGCCGACTTCGGCTTCGCGTCCCGGCCCGCGTTCCTGAGCGAGCTGGCCCACCGCCTGCGGCGCAAGCTGCTGCCGGTGTCGCCGGCCACCACCGACATCATCGAATGGTTCGGCCTGCTGTTTGCCGACCCGCACGACATCCGCTGGCTGCGAGCGCTGCCCCCCCGGTTGCTGGAGCGCCTGACGGACGTGCTGCATGAGGAGGGTGGCCTGATCACCCCGCGCAGCCGGGTCTCGGAGCACCTGACCGACTGGGAGCAGACGCTGTTCGATGCCCTGGCCTTCTGTGTGGGGCAGATCAGCGCGGCGGGGTTTTCGCCCGATCTGCGCGTGCGTATGTCGCCTTCGGCGCGACAGGGCCGCACCTTCCACGAGCTGCCTGTGGCGCTGGAGGCCTTTCGGGCGGCGCTGACCGGTCATGGTGCGCGCAGTGCGCAGGCGCTGGACCGGGAGGCGGCCCTGCGCCGGCTGCTCGACGAGGCGCGTCACGCGGCCTACACCGTCTACGGCCACCTGCAGGACCATGGCATCTCGGTCGGCGTGGTGTTCCGACTGCGCCAGTTGCGCGAGCGGGTGCTGCGGGCCAAGAAGCTGCTGGACTGCCTGCAGTCGGAGCAGCGGCCCCGTGCCACCGCCCGGCTGGTGGCCGAACTGGTGCAGGTCGGCCAGGACAGCCACAGCATCCGGGCCTTCATTGCCACCAGCACCCAGCTCACGGCGGCCCGGGTGGCCGAGCGCAGCGCGGAAACCGGCGAGCAGTACATCACCCGCAACTGGGCCGAATACCGGGCCATGCTGTTCAAGGCGGGGGGTGGTGGGGCCATTCTGGGTTTCACCACCTGGTTCAAGTTCCTGCTGGGCGCGCTGGCGCTGTCGGCCTTCTGGGGTGGCCTGGCCGCCGGCGTGAACTACGCCGCCGCCTTCGTGCTGATCCAGTTGCTGCATCTGACGGTGGCCACCAAGCAACCCGCCGTGACCGCGCCGGCCATGGTGGCGCGGCTCAAGGAGATCCGCACCGCCGAGGGCGTGCTGCGTTTTGTGGACGAGGTGGCCCATTTGTTCCGCTCGCAGGTCGCGGCCATCCTGGGCAACCTGGTGCTTGTGGTGCCCGTGGTGTTGCTCATCAGCGCGGCGCTGCAGGCCTGGACCGGGCAGCCCATGATCGATGCCGATGCCGCCCACCACGTGCTCCAGGCGCACCACCTGCTGGGTCCCACGCTCGCTTGGGCCGCGCTGACCGGCCTGCTGCTCTTTGCCAGCAGCATCGTGGCCGGGTGGGTCGAAAACGGCTTCGTGCTCTACCAGCTGGATTCGGCCCTGGAACACCACCCCGCCATCACGCGGCGTCTGGGCCCGGCCCGCGCGCGGCGCTGGAGCCGCTTCCTGCGGCAGCACATTTCCGGGCTGGCGGCCAACATCTCGCTCGGCCTGATGCTGGGCCTGGTGCCGGCGATCGCCGGTTTCTTCGGTCTGGGGGTGGACGTGCGGCACGTGACCCTGGTGATGGGGCAGGTCGCCGCAGCGGTGGCCGCTCTGGGGCCGGAGGTGTTGGCCGCGCCGGTGTTCTGGTGGGCCGCCGCTGCGGCCGCGCTGGTCGGGCCGATCAACCTGGCGGTGAGCTTCTACCTGGCCTTCCGTCTGGCGCTCAAGGCCCAGGGAGTCAGCGAGGTGAACCGCCAGCGCATCCAGGCAGCGATCCGCCACCGGTGGCGCCGCGCGCCCCTGAGTTTCCTGTGGCCCGTGAGCGAGCAGTTGGAGGCCGAGACCCATCGGGGCGTCGAGATGCCGCCGCCCGATGAGGGCGAGAGCGAGGACGGCCCCGACACCGGCGATCGGCCCGATGAGGGGCACAAGACATGAGGAAAGGCTGAGATGGGCGAGTTCGAACTGATACGCCGCTTCTTCGAACGGACGGGCCGCCGGGCCAGCGGGGTGACCCTGGGCATCGGCGACGACTGCGCCTTGCTGGCGCCCGCGCCCGGCATGGCGCTGGCGGTGTCGAGCGACATGCTGGTCGAGGGGCGCCATTTCCTGCCGTCGGTGGCCCCCGACGCGCTGGGCCACAAGGCCCTGGCCGTCAATTTGAGCGACCTGGCCGCCATGGGGGCCGAGCCGCTGGGCTTCACCCTGGCGCTGGCCCTGCCCGAAGCCGACGAGGCCTGGCTGGCAGGTTTCGCCCGGGGCCTGTTCGCCCTGGCCGACGCCCACGCCTGCCCCCTGGTGGGGGGGGACACCACGCGCGGGCCGCTCAACCTGTGCCTCACCGTCCTCGGGCAGGTGCCGGCGGGGCAGGCCCTGCGCCGCAGCGGCGCGCTACCGGGCGATGACCTCTACGTCAGCGGCCGGCTGGGGGATGCCCGGCTGGCGCTGGAGGCGCATCGGGGCGCGGTCCGGCTCGATGCCGCAGCGCTGGCCCGCGTCCAGGCGCGCATGGACCGACCGACCCCCCGGCTGGCGCTCGGCCGTGCCCTGCGCGGCGTGGCCCACGCCGCCATCGACCTGAGCGACGGCCTGCTCGGCGATCTGGGCCACATCCTGACGGCATCCGGCGTCAAGGCGGCGCTGCACGTCGACGCGCTCATGGACTCGTGCGCCGTGAGCGACGACGTGCGCGCGCAACCCCGTGCCCTGGCCCTGACCTGCGTGCTGGCCGGCGGCGACGACTACGAACTGGCGTTCACCGCGCCGCCCGAGGCGCGCGCGCAGGTGCAGCATGCCGCCGAGGCGTCTGACACCCCGGTGACGCGCATCGGAACGGTTCTGCCGTCCCATGCCCCTGGCCCGCAGTTGCAACCGCTTGATGCCCGGGGTCGGGCGCTTGATGTCGACACCCTTGCGCTCGCCGGGTTCGACCACTTTGCCTGAACACGCCATGACCGTTGTTCCGTCCCCATCCGATCCCGTGGCGAGCGCCGCCCCGGCGCCCGCCCCGCCCCGGCCGTCGGCCTCGGTGGTGGTGCTGCGCGACGGTGCCAGCGGGCTGGAAGTGCTGCTGCAGCGGCGCAGTGAGCGTGCCGGTGTGCTGGGGGGCATGTACGTGTTTCCAGGCGGCAAGCTCGATGCCGCCGACAGTGCGGCGGACTGGCGCGGCCGCCTCGACCAGGTCCCGCAAGACCTGCACACCCGCTTGGCCGAGCCCGAGACCGATGCCCCGACCGCCGTCGGCCTGCACGTGGCGGCGCTGCGCGAAACCTTCGAGGAGGCCGGCATTCTGCTGGCCGAACCCGACCCGGCGGGTCGGGCCGTGACCACGCCCGACTGGGCACCGCAGGTGCGGGCCTCGCTGCAGGCCGGTCTTGGCTGGCCGCAGGCCCTGGCCCAGGCGGGCCTGCGCTGGCACACCCGGGGCCTGATGCCCTGGACGCGCTGGATCACTCCGCTGCGCCCGGCGGTGGGCAGCCACCGGTTCGACACGCGCTTCTTCCTGGCGCGCCTGCCGCAGGGGCAGCAGGCCCGTCATGACGACCACGAGGCCACCGACAGCGTGTGGCTGAGCCCGCGTGCGGCACTCGAGCGCTACTGGGCCCGCGAGATCGAACTGGTGCCACCGCAGCTGATGGGGCTGGCACAATTGGCCCGTCACCCCGATGTGGCCGGGGCCTGGGCCGAAGCCCAGCGCCGGCCACCGCCCTGCGTGCTGCCCGAAACCTTTGACGTCGAAGGCGTGCGCCACATGTGCTACCCCGGCGACGAGCGGCACCCCGTGCGCGAGCGCGCCCTGCCGGGCCCGTCGCGGCTGCGCCTGCTGCACGGCCGCTTCGAGCCCCTGAACGGATTTCCTGGCTGGTTTGAATGACCCCGACCCCCTCCCACGCCGCACCCGAAGCCCCGCCCACGGCCCCGTTCGTGCCCACGGCGCGCTTCATGTTTGCGCGCCTGTCCCATCTGGTGGCGCTGGGCTTCGGTGCCGGGCTGAGCCGCCGCGCCCCCGGTACCGTGGGCACCCTGTGGGCGTGGGCGGTGTTCGTGCTGGTCGACACCCTGCTGCGCCCCGGGGACCTCGTCTGGGCCGGGGTGATCGGTGCCGGCCTGCTGCTGGGCTGGTGGTCCAGCACGGCCACCGCCGATCGCGCCGGTGTGGCCGACCCGGGCTTCATCGTGATCGACGAGATCGTCGCGTTCTGGCTGGTGCTGTGGCTGACCATGCCCATGGGGCTGCTGGGCCAGGCCATCGCCTTTGGACTGTTCCGGTTCTTCGACGCCGCCAAGCCCGGGCCGGTGGCCTGGGCCGACCGGGCCTTCAAGGGCCGGGGCTGGCGCGGCGGCTGGGGTGTGATGTTCGACGATCTGGTCGCGGCCCTGTGCACCCTGCTGGTGTTCGCCGTCTGGCGTTTCATGGTCTGAGGAGCGACCGCATGGCAGACGACACCGACCGGCTCTGCGACGACCTGGCCCGCGCCCTGCGACAGCGCGGCTGGATGCTGGCCACGGCCGAGAGCTGCACCGGGGGGCTGATCGCCGGTGCCTGCACCGCACTGAGCGGCTCCAGCGACTGGTTCGAGCGCGGTTTCGTCACCTACTCCAACGCCGCCAAGACCGACATGCTCGGTGTGCCGGTGGCCCTGATCGAGCGCCACGGCGCGGTCAGCGAACCCGTGGCGCGTGCCATGGCCGAGGGCGCGCTGGAGCGCTCGCGGGCCCGGGTGAGCGTGGCCGTCACCGGCATTGCCGGCCCCACCGGAGGCACGGCCGACAAGCCCGTGGGCACCGTCTGGTTCGGCTGGTGCATCGGTGGCGAGACGCGGTCGGAATGCAGGCGTTTCGACGGCGACCGGGCCGCCGTCCGGGCCGCCACCGTGCGCCATGCCCTGGAGCGGTTGCACGCGGCCTTGTCCTGAGCCCTGATGCCGGCCCGGTTACTCGGTCGGCAGTGTGACATTTTTCACATTTGTGGCCACAATGGGCGACATGATCCTGAGACGCCGCTCGTCACCGGCATGGTGGTGGCCCACCGCCACTTGGCTCCAGAGGACGCTGCGGTGCGCGGCCGTCTGCGGGGCGTGTGCGTGGTTGCTCGGTGCCGGTCTGCCCGCCCAGGCCGAGCCGCGGGAGGTGCGCCTGGGCGTCTACGCCAACGAGCCCAAGATATTTCTGGGGGACGATGGGGAGCCCTCGGGGATTTTTGGCGACTGGGTGGCCGAGATCGCCCGGCGCGAGGGCTGGGTGCTGCGTCCGGTGCCCTGTGAATGGCAGGCCTGCCTGGAGGCCCTGCAGGCAGGCAGCATAGACCTGATGCCCGATGTGGCCTACAGCGAGGCGCGCGCCAGGCGGTTCGATTTCCACCCGACGCCGGCCCTGCACAGCTGGTCGCAGGTGTACGCCCGGCCGGGGTCGGGCATCGATTCGATGCTCGACCTGCAGGGGCGCCGCGTCGCGGTGCTGAGCGGATCGGTCCAGGAGACGTTCCTGAGGGGGCTGGTCGACAGCTTCGGGGTGGAAGTGCAATGGCGTCCGGTGGCCGGCATGGTCGACGGGTTCGAGCTGGTGGCCGATGGCCAGGCCGATGTGGTGGTAGCCAGTCACCTGTTCGGCCACCTGCAGGCCCCCCGGCAGGGCCTGGAACCCACCCCGATCATGTTCCAGCCGGTGCGGCTGTTCTACGTGACCGCGCCGGGGCGCAACACCGACCTGCTCGAAGCGATCGAGCGCTACATCGACGAATGGAAGACGCAGCCCGACTCGGTCTACCACGAGGTCCTGGCGCGGTGGGGGGTGGAGCGGCCCGAGCCCCGCGTGCCCCAGGCCTTCTGGTGGGCGATGGCCGGGGTGGGTGCCCTGCTGCTGGCGGCCCTGGCCGGGGCGTTCTGGCTGCGGCGCCAGGTGGAGGAAAAGACCCGAAGCCTCCGTGCCAGCGAAGAAAAGCTCAACACCATCCTGGACAGTGTCGAGGCCTGCATCTACATCAAGAACACCGACGGGCGTTACGCCTATGTGAACCGCAAGGTGTGCGAACTCCTGGGCCAACCCCGGCAAGCCATACTCGGCCACACCGACAGCGCCTATTTCGACCCCGAGACCGCGCGGCGGCTGGAGGACAACGACCGGCGCGTTCTGCGCGGGGGCGAGCGGGTCGAGGCCGAAGAGACCAACCGCCTGCGCGGGGCGCCCGATGCCCGGACGTTCCTGTCGGTCAAGCTGCCCTTGCGCCATGCCGATGGCGGCATCTATGCCCTGTGCGGCATTTCCACCGACATCACCGAGCACAAGAAGAACCAGGAGGAAATCCACCGGCTCGCGTTCTACGACCCCCTGACCCTGCTGCCCAACCGGCGACTGTTGCTCGACAGGCTGCAGCAGAGCCTGGCCGCCAGCGCGCGCAGCGAGCACGACGGGGCGCTGCTGTTCATCGACCTCGACAACTTCAAGTCCCTCAACGACACCCTGGGCCACATCCAGGGCGACGACCTGTTGCGCCAGGTGGCCGCGCGCCTGGGGGGCCACGTCCGTGAGGAAGACACCGTGGCGCGCCTGGGCGGCGACGAATTCGTGGTCATGCTGCGTGATCTGAGCCCACAGCGCGAGGTGGCCGCCCGGCAGGCCGAGGTGGTGGCCCGCAAGGTCCAGGCCGAGGGCGCCCAGCCCTACCGGCTCGGGGAGCACCTGCACCAGGCCACGGTGAGCATCGGGGTGTCGCTGTTTTCCGACGCCACCGGCGGCGTGGAGGAGCTGCTCAAGCTGGCCGACATGGCCCTCTACGAGGCCAAGGCGCAGGGGCGCAACACGATCCGGTTCTTCAACCCGAAGATGCAGGCCGAGGTGCAGGACCGGGTCCAGCTGGAGAACGACCTGCGGACCGCGCTGGCCCAGGGGCAGTTCCTGCTGCATTACCAGCCCCAGGTCGATGCGCAGGGCCGGATCCTGGGCGCCGAGGCCTTGCTGCGCTGGCAACACCCGCAGCGGGGCATGGTGCTGCCGGCGCAGTTCATCGGTGTGGCCGAGGCGTGCGAGCTGATCCTGCCGCTCGGCCGCTGGGTGCTGCAGACCGCCTGCGAGCAGCTGGTCCGGTGGGCGGCCTCGCCCGCGACGGCCGGCTGGAAGCTCGCGGTCAATGTGAGCGCGCGCCAGTTCCGTCAACCCGAATTTGCCGGCGAGGTGCTTGAGGTCCTGCGGGCCACCGGGGCCCGGGCGCCTTGTCTGGAGTTGGAACTCACCGAAAGCCAGCTGGTGGACGATTTCGACAACACCATCACCCGGATGAGCGCCCTGCAGGCGCAAGGCGTGGGGTTTTCTCTGGACGATTTCGGCACCGGCTACTCATCGCTGAGCTACATCAAGCGCCTGCCCCTGCGCAAGCTGAAGATCGACCAGTCCTTCGTGCGCGATGTGCTGACCGATGCCAACGATGCGGCCATCGTGCGCACGATCGTGGCGCTCGGGGACAGCCTGGGCCTGGACGTGATCGCCGAAGGGGTGGAGACCGAGGACCAGCGCGATGCCCTGGCCGCGCTGGGCTGCGTGCAGTACCAGGGCTATCTGTTCGGTCGACCGGCGCCGGCCTCGGCGCTCGAAGCCCGGTGGACGTGAGGGCGACGGGCGGTCAGCCCGCGCCGTGGCACTTCTTGAACTTCTTGCCGCTGCCGCACCAGCACGGGTCGTTGCGGCCGGGCTCGTCCGCCTTGCGGATCGTCTCCACGCGTGGGCCGATGCCGCGCCACAACTCGCGCAGGTCGTACACCGCCCAGATCGCCTCGCCGTAGGCGTTGAGCCGTTCCTGGCTGACGCTGGGTGGGCTGTTTTCCCCGAACATGCTGACGGTGGGCTCGGCCGTGTCGTCCTCGGTCATGGCGACGATGCGCTCCAGGGCGTCCTCCAGCCACTGGGCGGCTTCCTTGTCGCGCGGGGCGGCCCACTCCTCGGGCCAGGTCTCGACCACATACATGAAGCCCAGTGCCCACACCTGCGCGAAGGAGGGCAGCGGCTCGCTGGCCAGCTCGTCGGCCATCTCGGCGCGCTCGGCGTCGCTGAGGGAGGCAATGGCGCCACGCACGTCCATCACCTCGGGGGCGTAGACTCGCTCGTCCTCCAGGCTTTCCACGGGCGCGTCGAGCGCGGTGGCCACCTCGTTCCAGCGCCGCACCCAGAGCGTCATGAACTGCTCGAACTGCTCGGCCCGGGTGAACAGGCCGGTGCCGAAGGCCTCGCCGCTGTCGTCGCCGAACAGCGCGCCGAAGTATTCGCTCGGCGGGACCACGCGCCGGCAGCAGATCAGCGCGGCCATGAAGCCCTCGCAGAACTCCCACTGGGGCACTTCGTCGAGCCGTTCGCGCAGGTCGTCGAGGATGGCGTCAAGCGCGTCGAAGTCCTGGTCGGACATCGCTTCAGTGGGTGTGGCGGGGGTGTTTGCGGTCATGGGGAGTGTGCACGTATGATCCCTGGCAGTGTAGCCGCCTGCGTGGCTGCCAACTCGGGAGACGCCTGTGCTGGACCGCCTGAACGCCTTGTACCCGGTGCGCTACACCGCCATGGCCGTGAGCGTCATGGGCCTGTTGCTGAGCCTGTTCACCGTGGTGGGTTTCGGGGTCGGCGGGTTCATGCTGCTGCTGTTCGGGGCCCTGACGGCGGTGGGCCTGCGTGACCTCACGCAGCGCCACAGCGCGGTGCGGCGCAACTACCCCATCATCGGCAACCTGCGCTTCATGCTGGAGAAGATCCGACCCGAGATCCGCCAGTACTTTCTGGAAAGCGACACCGAGGCCACGCCTTTTTCCCGGCCGCAGCGCAGCCTGGTCTATGCACGCGCCAAGAACGACACCGACAAACGCCCCTTTGGCACCCAGCTCGACGTCAGGGCCTCGGGCCACGAGTGGATCAACCACTCGATCGCGCCCTCGCGCATCGATACGCACGACTTCCGGGTGAGCGTGGGCGGGCCGGACTGCACCCAGCCCTACGACGCCAGCGTCTTCAACATCTCGGCCATGAGTTTTGGGGCACTCAGCGCCAACGCCGTGCTCGCGCTCAATGGCGGGGCGCAGCAGGGCCGCTTCGCGCACGACACCGGCGAGGGGTCGATCTCGCAGTGGCACCGCGTGCACGGGGGCGACCTGATCTGGGAGATAGGCTCGGGCTACTTCGGCTGCCGCGACGAGGCCGGCGGCTTCGATGCCGAGCGGTTTCGCCAGAACGCGCTCGATCCGCAGGTGCGCATGATCGAGATCAAGCTGAGCCAGGGCGCCAAGCCTGGCCACGGCGGTGTGCTGCCCGGCCCCAAGGTCACGCCCGAGATCGCCGCCGCGCGCGGGGTGCCGGCAGGACAAGACTGTGTTTCGCCGGCGGCGCACAGCGCCTTTTCCACGCCGGTCGAGCTGCTGCGGTTCGTGGCACGCTTGCGGGAACTCTCGGACGGCAAACCCACGGGCTTCAAGCTGTGCATCGGCCATGCGTGGGAATGGTTCGCCATCGTCAAGGCCATGCAGTCCACGGGCATCACGCCGGACTTTATCGTGGTCGACGGCGCCGAGGGCGGCACCGGCGCCGCGCCGCTGGAGTTCACCGACCACGTGGGCGCGCCGCTGCAGGAAGGTTTGCAACTGGTCCACAACACGCTGGTGGGCGTGGGCCTGCGTGACCGCATCCGCCTCGGTGCCGCGGGCAAGATCGTCAGTGCCTTCGACATTGCCCGCGCCATGGCCCTGGGGGCCGACTGGTGCAACAGCGCGCGCGGCTTCATGTTCGCGCTGGGCTGCATCCAGGCCCAGGCCTGCCACACCGGGCAGTGCCCCACCGGTGTGACGACGCAGGACCCGCTGCGCCAGCAGGCGCTGGTGGTGCCCAACAAGGCCACGCGGGTGTTCCATTTTCACCAGAACACGCTCAAGGCCCTGCAGGAACTGGTGCAGGCGGCGGGGCTGAGGCACCCGCACGAGATCACCGCGCACCACATCGTGCGCCGCACCGGCGAGCACGAGGTCCGGCCGCTGGCGGACCTGCTGACCCGTGTCGCCCCCGGTGCCCTGCTCGGCCCGCTGGGCGGGTTGCCGGAGATTTATGGCCGCTTCTGGCCGCAGGCCAGCGCGGAGCGCTTCGGGCTGGCCTGAGGCCCTGTGTCTGGCGGGGCGAACGGCGCTAGACTGCCAGGCAGCGCCCCTGCACCGAGGAGACCCATGCCCGCCGAACGCCTCAGCCCCGACCACCTGCGCCTGCGCATCGACCCCGACACATTGGGTTTTGCCGACACCGCCGAGCTGCGTGGCGAACCCCTGCCCTGGATCGGCCAGGAGCGGGCCCGCACGGCGGCGCGGTTCGGGCTGGCCCTCGACCAGCCGCACTACCACCTGTTCGTCCTGGGCGACGTGGGCACCGGCCGATCCACGCTGCTGGAGCAGGAGATGCGCGACATCGCCGTCAACCGCCCCGCGCCGCCCGACCTGTGCTACTTGCACAACTTCGAGACACCCGAGCGCCCCCGGGCGCTGCGCATGCCCGCCGGGCAGGGCCGGCAGCTGCGCGCGCTCATGGCCCAGCTCGTCAAGACCCTGGTCAGCGACATCCCCAAGCGGTTTTCCGAGCCCGACTTCAAGGCCGAGAGTGAGGCCCTGGAGAAGACCTACACCGACCTGGAGGCCAAGGCCTACACCGAGCTGTCGGCCTTTGCCGAGGAGCGCCACTTCGTGCTGCGGCGCGAAAGTGGCCAACTGGTCTTCACGCTGGTGGACGACAAGGGCCAGGGTCTGTCGGCGGTCGAGATGAACGCCCTGCCGCGCGAGCAGCGCGCGCGCTACGACGAGGACGAGCAGGCCCTGCGCGTCCAGATCCTGCGCTTCCTGGAGGCCACGGCCCCGCTCGAGCGTGCGCTCAACGACGGGCTGCGCGCGCTGCGCCGCCAGACCGTCAAGCCCCTGCTGGAGCGCGAGCTGCACACCATCCGCCAGGAGCTCAAGAAGGACATCAAGGACAGCCGCAAGCTCGGCACCTACCTGGAGCAGGTCGCCGCCGATGTGCTGGAGCACCTGGAGCTGTTCGAGGTCGGCGCCCCGGAGGAGGAGGACGAGCGCAAGGCGGCCCTGGCCAAGCAGATCTCGCACTACCGGATCAACCTGGTGGTGGATAACGCCCACACCCAGGGCGCGCCCGTCATCGTCGAGAACAACCCGCTGTTCCGGCCCCTGTTTGGCAGCGTCGAGTACCAGTCCGAGAACGACGTGCTCGTGACCGACTTCTCGCGCATCCGGGCCGGCAGCCTGCTCAAGGCGCACGGCGGCTTCCTGCTGCTGCACATGCGCGACCTGCTGGCCGACGAGCTGGTGTGGGAGAAGCTGCGCCGCTTCCTGCGCAACGGGCGGCTGCAGATCGAGGAGCCCGGGACCATGTTCACGGCGCTGGCCACCACCTCGCTGGAGCCCGAGGCGGTGGATGTGGACGTCAAGCTGGTGCTGATCGGCTCTGGCGAGCACTACTACGCCCTGCAGGAGGGCGACCCCGAGTTCGCGCGCCATTTCCGCGCCAAGGTGGACTTTGCCGAAAGCTTCCTGGGCACGCCCGACACCCGTCACGCCACGGGCGTGTTCGTGGCCCACGTCTGCCAGCGCATGGGACTGACCGATTTCTCGGCCGGTGCGGTGGCGCGGTTGATCGAGGACACGCACCGCGAAGCCGACGACCAGACCCGCCAGAGTGCCGCCTTTGCCCGCACGGAGGCGCTGGTGGTCGAAAGCGCCGCGATGGCCCGGACACGGGGCGCACGCCTGGTCGAGCAAACCGACGTCGAGGCCGCGCTCATGGCGCGCAACCGGCGCCACGACTACCCCGAACAGCGCCTGCGCGAAGCGATCGCCGAGGGCGACCGCATCATCGCGCTCGAAGGCGAGCGGGTCGGGCAGGTCAACGGCCTGACCGTGATCGACCTGGGCGACTACCGCTTCGGTCTGCCGATGCGCGTGTCGGCCCGCACCGTGGCCGGCACCGAGGGCCTGCTCAACATCGAGCGTGAGGTCGAGTTGTCCGGGCCCATCCACGACAAGGCCGTGCTGATCCTGCACAGCTACCTGTCGGCGCTGTTCGGTCACATCGCGCCGCTGGCGCTCAGTGCCTCCATCGTGTTCGAGCAGGAATACCACGGCGTCGAGGGCGACTCGGCGTCCTGCGCCGAGCTTTACGCGCTCCTGTCGTCGCTGTCGGGCGTGCCCTTGCGCCAGGGGATCGCGGTCACGGGCGCGGTCAGTCCCTTCGGGGAGGTGCTTCCCATCGGGGGCGTGAACGAGAAGATCGAGGGCCATTTCCGGGTCTGCCAGACGGCGGGGCTCACCGGTGGGCAGGGCGTGTTGATTCCCCGCCGCAACCGGCGCCACCTGATGCTGGACCGGGACGTCATCGAGGCGGTTGAGCAGGGCCTGTTCCACATCCACACCGCAGCCCACGTGAGCGAAGGCATGGCGCTGCTCACGGGACAAGCCTACGGGGAACGGGCCGAAGGCAGGGACCGCGGCTACCCCGCCGACAGCGTGCTCGGCCGGGCCGAGGCCACTCTGCTGGCCTACCGCCGGGCCTGCCAGCGGGCGGCCCATCCGCGCCTGGGCCGGCGGCGCGGCGGCTGAGGCCTCAGCCGCGCATCAGGGCCTCGATCTCGTCGCCGTTTGCGGGCACGCCGCGCGTGATGAGTTCGCAGCCGTCTTCGGTGACCACGGCGTCGTCCTCGATGCGGATGCCGATGTTCCAGAATGCCTGGGGCACGTCGGGTGCCGGGCTCACGTACAGGCCGGGTTCGATGGTCAGCACCATGCCCGGGCGCAGGATGCGGCTGGGGCGGTCCTTGATGATTTCACCGCTCAGGGGATCGAGCCGTTCGCTCAACTGGCCCACCTCGCCCGGCTCCACGTAGCTGCCCACGTCGTGCACGTCCAGCCCCAGCCAGTGGCCGGTGCGGTGCATGTAGTGGCGGAAGTAGTGGCGCTTCTCGATCACATCGTCCAGGTGGCCCACGTCGTTGCGGTTGAGCAGACCCAGGTCCAGCATGCCTTGCGCCAGCACGCGCACGGTGGCGTCGTGCGGGTCGATGAAGCGGTTGCCCGGCCGGGTGGCGTCCACGGCGGCCTCCTGCGAGGCCAGCACCAGGTCGTAGAGGTCGCGTTGCGGGCCGGTGAAACGGCCATTGGCCGGGAAGGTGCGGGTGATGTCGCTGGCGTAGCCGTCGAGTTCGCAGCCGGCGTCGATCAGCACCAGCTCGCCGTCGCGCACCGGGGCGTTGTCGGCGCGGTAGTGCAGCACACAGGCGTTGGCGCCGGCGGCCACGATGCTGCCGTAGGCCGGGTACTGCGAGCCGTGCTGGCGGAATTCGTGCAGCAGTTCGGCGTCGAGGTGGTATTCGCGCACCTCCTGGCCGGCGCGGATCATGGCGGCGCTGCGCTGCATGGCGCGGATGTGGGCCTGGGCGCTGATCTGCGCGGCGCGCTTCATGACGCCGATCTCGTGCACGTCCTTGACCAGGCGCATCTCGTCGAGCGGGCCGCACAGGTCGCGCTGGGCGTCGGGGCATTCGGCGCCGTAGCGCACCCGGGCACGCACCTTCTGCAGCCAGCCGTCCACCCGGCTTTCCAGCCCGGCGTGCACCGCGAACGGGTACCACACGGTGCGGCGGTTCTCCAGCAGTTTGGGCAGACGGGCGTCGAGTTCGTCTACCGAATACGCCTCGTCCACACCGAGTGCACCGGGGGCCGCCTCGGGCCCGAGCCGGATGCCGTCCCAGATCTCGCGTTCGAGGTCCTTGGGCTGGCAGAACAGCGTGGCGTGGCCTTCGGCGGTCAGTACCAACCAGGCGCGGGGCTCGGTAAAGCCGGTCAGGTAGTAGAAGTAGCTGTCGAATCGGAACAGGTACTCGCTGTCGCGGTTGCGCGTGCGCTCGGGCGCGGTCGGCACGATGGCGATGCCGCCGGGGCCGAGCTGGCTGGCCAGGCGGGCACGGCGTTCGGTGTAGAGGGCTTGGTGGGCAATGGCGCTCATGGGGTGTCGGTGCGGTTGAGTTGCGCGAGCCGTTCGGGCGTGCCCACGTCGGTCCAGGGGCCGGTGTACAGCTCGGCGCTGACCTGCGCATTGTCCATTGCGAGGCGCAGCAGCGGCGCCAGCGGGGCCGGGATGCCCTGCGGGTTGCCGGGGGAAATGTCGCACAGGGGAGGGGCAAAGAAGGCGCGCCGGAACAGGGCAATGGTGCTGTAGGTGTGGCGCGGTGCGGGGTCCTCGGTGGGCAGGTTCAGCGCCAGGCCTTCGGACGAGAGCCCGAAATCGCCCTTGGGGTGGTGGGCCGGGTTGGGCACCAGCCACAGGTGGGCCAGGTGCGCCCCGGCGGCGAAGCGGCGCACGGCAGCGGGGTCAAACGCGAAGCCCGGGGTGTACACGTCGCCGGCCACCACCCAGAAGATGTCGTCCAGCAGCGGGAGCGCCCGAACGATGCCACCGGCCGTTTCGAGCGCACCGCCGAAGTCGCGCCCCTCCATCGAATAGGACAGCGCCATGCCGGCGTGGGTGCGACCCAGCGCGGCCGGAATCTGCTCGCCGAGCCAGGCGGTGTTGATCGCCGTGTGGCGCACACCGGCGCGCGCCAGCGCCTCCAGGTGCCAGGCGATCAGCGGTCGGCCCTGTACGGCCAGCAGGGGCTTGGGTGTGGCGTCGGTGAGGGGGCGCATGCGCTCGCCGCGCCCGGCGGCCAGCACCAGGGCCTGCGCCGGGCCGAGGTGCGGGAGGTCGTCGGGTGCGGTGGAGGGCATGGGTGGGTGCGGTGGTCTGCGGGGATTCTGGCACAGGCGCCACATGGGACGGGTGTGGCTGGACGGGACGCGGTGGCACCGGTAAGCTGCATCCGATCCGATGGCCCCACCACCCGCCCTGGAGCTGCCCGATGCCCTACCGCCTGCTGGCCGACACCGTGCTGGTCCTGCACGTCGCGGTGGTGGTGTTCGTCGTTGGCGGGCTGGTGGCGGTGGTGGCCGGCAACGCCTGCGGCTGGCGCTGGGTGAACCGGTTCGGATTCCGGCTCGCGCACCTGCTGGCCATCGCGGTCGTCGCGGCACAGGCCTGGCTCGGCGTGCTGTGCCCGCTCACGACGCTGGAGATGTGGTTGCGCGCGCAGGCCGGCCAGGCCGTGCACGGCATCTCCTTCATCGAACACTGGCTCCAGCGCCTGCTCTACGTGGATGCGCCCTGGTGGGCGTTCGTCTGGGCTTACACGGCCTTCGCCGCGCTGGTCCTGTGGGCCTGGTGGCGCTTCCCGCCGCAGCGGGGCCGTTGAGCGCGCCGGATAAAATCACCCTTTTCCCCGCTGGTGACCCCGCCTGCGCGACGGGTCGCCGGAACCACCCTCCTCCCCTCCCCGAGGTTTGCATGACCGACGCCGTTTCCCCTTCCCGCGACACCGCCGCAGCGGGCGTTTCGCCCCAGACCATGGCCAACGCGATCCGCGCCCTCGCCATGGACGCCGTGCAGCAGGCGAACTCCGGTCACCCGGGCGCGCCCATGGGCATGGCCGACATCGCCGTGGCGCTGTGGAGCCGGCACCTGCGCCACAACCCGGCCAACCCGCAGTGGGCCGACCGCGACCGTTTCGTGCTCAGCAACGGCCACGGCTCCATGCTGATCTACGCCCTGCTGCACCTGACCGGCTACAAGCTGCCGATGGAGGAGCTCAGGAACTTCCGCCAGCTGCACAGCAAGACCGCCGGCCACCCCGAGGTCGGCATCACACCCGGCGTGGAGACCACCACCGGGCCGCTGGGCCAGGGCATCACCAATGCGGTCGGCATGGCGCTGGCCGAGAAGCTGCTGGCCGCCGAATTCAACCGCGACGGCCACACCGTCGTGGACCACCGCACCTACGCCTTCCTGGGCGACGGCTGCCTGATGGAGGGCATCAGCCACGAGGCCTGCGCCCTGGCCGGTGCCTGGAAGCTCAACAAACTCATCGCACTGTACGACGACAACGGCATTTCCATCGACGGCCAGGTCACGCCCTGGTTCATCGACGACACCCCGGTGCGTTTCAAGGCCTACGGCTGGCACGTGATCGGCCCGGTCGACGGCCACGACGTAGACGCGGTGGACCGCGCGATCGACGAGGCCAAGCTCAGCGCCGACAAGCCGGTGCTCGTCGTGTGCCGGACGCACATCGGCAAGGGCAGCCCGAACCGCGCCAACACCGCCAAGGCGCACGGCGAGCCGCTGGGCGCCGAGGAGATCCAGCTGACGCGCGAGGCACTGGGCTGGTCCCATCCGCCCTTCGTGATCCCGAAGCCCGTCTACGCGGCCTGGGACGCCAAGGCCGCCGGCAAGGCGGCCGAGAAGGCCTGGAACGAGCGCTTCGCCGCCTACAAGAAGGCCCACCCGGAGCTGGCACGCGAGTTCATGCGCCGCATGAAGGGCGAGCTGCCCAGGCATTTCGCACAGACTGTGGTCGACGCCGCCGTGGCCGCGCACGGCAAGGCAGAGACCGTGGCCAGCCGCAAGGCCAGCCAGCTGGCGCTGGAAGCCCTGACCGCCGCCCTGCCCGAGCTGCTCGGCGGCAGCGCCGACCTCACCGGCTCCAACCTCACCAACACCAAGTCCACCCCCGCGCTGCGCATCGACTTGGCCGGCAACGTGGTGCGCAACGAACAGGGCCAGGCTGGCCGTCACATCAACTACGGCGTGCGCGAATTCGGCATGGCCGCCATCATGAACGGCATCGCGCTGCACGGCGGGTACATCCCCTACGGCGGCACCTTCCTCACGTTTTCCGACTACTCGCGCAACGCCATCCGCATGGCCGCGCTGATGAAGCAGCGCGTGGTGCACGTGTTCACGCACGATTCCATAGGCCTGGGCGAGGATGGCCCCACGCACCAGTCCATCGAGCACGCCGCCAGCCTGCGCCTGATCCCCAACCTCGACGTCTGGCGCCCGGCCGACACCGCCGAGACCGTGGTGGCCTGGGCGGTGGCGCTGGAGAACCGCACCCGGCCCACGGCGCTGCTGCTGAGCCGCCAGAACCTGCCCTACGCGCCCAAGAACGACCTGGGCGACATCAGCCGCGGCGCCTACGTGCTGTCCGAGCCGGCCGATGTGGGCCTGAAGAAGAAGGCGCAGGCGGTGATCATTGCCACCGGCTCCGAGGTGCAGCTCGCGCTCAAGGCGCAGGAGTTGCTGGCCGCGCGCAAGATCGCGGTGCGCGTGGTCTCCATGCCCAGCACCACCACCTTCGACCGCCAGGACGCGGCCTACAAGACGGCCGTGCTGCCCAAGGGCCTGCCGCGCGTCGCGGTCGAGATGGGCTCCACCGACGGCTGGTGGAAGTACGGCTGTGCCGCCGTCGTGGGCATCGACACCTACGGCGAATCGGCCCCCGCGCCGGTGCTGTTCCAGCACTTCGGCTTCACGCCGCAGAACGTGGCCGACACGGTGCAGGCCGTGCTGGCCGGTTGACGATTTTTCTTCATCAGGAGCAAGACATGACCCTCAAGGTAGGCATCAACGGCTTTGGCCGCATTGGCCGCAACGTGCTGCGCGCGGCGGTGGCGAACTTTTCCGACATCGAGATC